>Ga0208648_1001415_pt1 | contig 19587 bp, 19 predicted proteins | sample AntAceMetag02UKL_FD_184772 | JGI IMG/M metagenome (GOLD analysis project Ga0208648, IMG submission 184772) | Saline lake microbial communities from Ace Lake, Antarctica - Antarctic Ace Lake Metagenome 02UKL (SPAdes) (version 2) | ecosystem: Environmental > Aquatic > Non-marine Saline and...
TATTGAACTTCATAGAAAGATTTAAGGATGAAAATGATTGTCTCGAATATTTTAAATCCATCAGGGAAAAATCTGGTATTATATGTAAAAAATGTGGCCATAATAAACATGACTGGTTAGAAGGCAAAGTTCAGTTTGTGTGTAAAAAATGCGGAAACCGGATAAGCATCAAAAGCGATACTATAATGGAGAATTCGAGATTACCCATAAAACACTGGTTTATTACAATGCACATTCTTACATCTTCTAAGAAAACATTTTCAGTAGCAGACTTGCAAAAATATTTAGGCTATACGGATAATGAACCGGTTTGTGAAATGTTGCATAATTTGCGTTGGGTTATGGATACCGGAAGTGATGAATATACTTTTGAAAGGCTACTTTTTTCTTGTGTAAAAAATAAAACTCCGGATTCTGAAAGTTCTCGAAATAATCAGTATTCAATCTTTCTCTCTATATGATAATTTTTCTTAATTTGATTTTACGGATTAATATACTCTAAAAGATATCCTTACTATGATTGAATTATTATCAACATTTTTACTTTACATAGCTTTATCCATTCTTATTGCAAGCAAATCAAAAAATTCCAATTTAAGTTCATCTAAACTCTTTTTGATAAGTTTTTTCTTTACACCTGTAGTTGGAGCTATTTTATTAATCACATATAGAAAGAAATTTATTTATCATGTATATCAATACAGGTGTTCAAGATGCAATTATTATTTTACCGAAATACATAGTATTTGCCCTCAATGTGATAAAGAAGGAAGAAATATTAATTTAAAAAAAGTAAAAAAAATAATGACCTAATCAGTTTTTCTGAACCTAAAAATCAGGATTTCTAACCCCAATTTCAGCAAATTACTTATTACATTAGCTTAACCTTTTTATTACCTTTACAAAAAATTTTGTTTAACAAAATAATAAGAATTAAGTCAAATGTTTGTTAATAAAAAAAATATATTAATATTTTCTTTGATTGTATTATTTTCTTCATTTTCGACAATTATTCCTGCTCAGAATAATAATACAGCAGAAATGTCTATTACTTTTAATATTCCTGCCGTTGCTCTTATTGATTTTGTAATGGATGGTATTCAGACAATTACATATACTTATTCTTCTTCAAACCCTAACCAGGTTGAGCAAATCATTACACCAACAATAGGTGATAAAACATGGTTGAATTATTCTTCAATAGTAATAAGCAACTTAACAAATTATATCACAGCTCATATAAGTTCAGGTAATTTGCCGGCAGATGTTTCATTAAATGTATTAGTTAGTAGCGATGTAGGCGCTGGCGATGGTATTACAGGAACAAGTATTGGGCAAATAACGCTCTCCAGATTTCCACAGAATATAATTACCGACATAGGAAGCTGTTATACAGGCAGAGGGATTCATAAGGGCCATCAACTTACCTATATATGGGAAAACCCTGAGAGTTACAACTACAACATTAATTACGAAAATACTAACCCTGTTGCAGTTACTTATACTATTACATCTACTGAATAAGTTTGATTATGAAAAGAACAGTATTAATATTTATTTTGCTTGTTTGGAGTTTATTGCTAAGCACAAATGCAAGGGCTCAAGAATTTGTAGCCGGAGATGAAATTACAATCGTTATAAGTGCTTATGCATTGATTGAAACCAATTATGCCCCTGTTTCTTTATCATTTACACCATCAACAGCAGGAGCAGCAATTACCTCTGTCTCAAATTCCGATTTGTTTGTAAAAATATCTTCTACTGTACCCGGCGGTACTGACCGCGAAGTTACTGCCCGGATTTCAAGTGGAACAGTTCCCACAGGAACAACTTTAACTTTAGTTTCTGCGGCTTGTACTACAACAAATAGTGGTGGGGTTTTAGGAACTCCTGTTGCAACACCTATTACACTTTCGGCAATAGATCAGGATTTAGTACAATTTATCGCAACTTGCTATACAGGTACAGGTTATAATGATGGGTATCAAATGACCTTTACATGGATCCCTGACATTGCGGCAACGAATTATGGACAAATTGATTCTTATAGTTATAATATAACCGTAGTATTTACACTTTCAGCACATGATGGCAATTAACGATAAAAATCCTGAGAATTACAACTGTATTTTTAATCTCGAAAATAGTAATCCTATTGATTTACTAAGCAAATACAGCTACTTAATAAGTTTTTAACATGAAAAAATCAGGATTAATATTTGTTATATTTATAGGTGTCTTTCTGTTAAGAATGAATGCTTGGACACAGGTATTGACATCAGGAGATAATATATCCCTGGAAATACCGGATGTTTGTCTTATAGAAACCAATTATGCTCCTGTTTCTTTATCACTTAATGCATCAACAGCCGGAGCAACACTCTCTTCTACATCAAACTCCGATTTGTTTATAAAAATATCATCTATTGTACCAAATAGCACAAGCCGAAAAATTACAGCCCGGACTTCCATTGGCTCAGTACCTGCAGGTACAAGCTTAACTTTAATTTCGGCATCTTGCACTTCAGCAAATAGTGGCGGGGATTTAGGAACACCTGTATCCACACCCATTACACTTTCAGCCACAGATCAGGATTTAGTTACAGGAATCGGAACCTGCTATACAGGTACAGCTTCTAATGACGGATACCAGATAACCTATACATGGGGTCCTGACAATCCGACAACTAACTATGGACTAATTGAATCTGATGATTACAATATTATTGTTGTATTTACCATTACAGCCCATGATGGTAATTAACATTGAAAATTCACCCTCTTTGAAAGTGGATTTAAAATTCAAATTACACACATATGTACTACATAAAGTGGAGTCAATTCACGGGAGGCGAATTTGCTTAAATTGTTATCAGTTTTTATGAACCGAATTTCAGTTTTTATGAAGCAATTTTCAGCAAGCTACCTATATTTTTCTTTAAAATACAGTTTACCTTTGTCGAAAAAATATTATAAACATAAATTAAAATTGTTATGAAAAAATTAAAATTAACTATTGGATTGATGGTAGCATGCTTCATGCTAACCATGAACGTAAGTGCACAAACCGATAACCATTCCTTAACTATGGGAATACCTGAAGTTTGCCTTCTGACTACTCCTGCCGCTGCTATTCCTTTAGAACTTACTACTACAACAGCAGGTGCTCAAATTACCGGAGGTACTGGTACCGGTTACGCACAGGTTTCTTCTATCGTTGGTGCAGTAGAACTTCGTACAATTACAGCTGCAATTACCGGAATACCCACCGGAACTGCTTTAACTGTGGCAACTGCTATACCTACAAATGCTAACAAGGGAGGAATATTAGGAACGGGTACTTCAGCTACTGCACTTGTAAATTTAGCCGGAGCAGTAACTTTAGTTACTGGTATCGGAAGCTGTTTTACCGGTACTGCCGCCGATGATGGATATATATTTTCATATGCATGGGATGCCGGTGATGTTGGTGATTATGGTAGTATTGTAGCCACTGAAGGTTCTACCGCAACAGTTACTTTAACAATCACCAACACTCCATAGTAACACATCATTTCAAGCACTATCAAATACGCTAATTTTTTGTAATTAGATATATTCATAATAGTGTTCATTTATTAAATAAATAAGGGGGTGTAATGCCCCCTTATTTTTGAAACTCGAAATAATTTAATATTTGTTCGTAATGTTAAAGTATCTGTCGGAACAAACAATTCTCAACAACCGAACTCCAGTAACTTTCGGAACAATAAGAATATTCAAAGCAATTTCATACAGATGAAATGCAAAATAAATTAATAAATTTTATAATTAAATTAATTATTAAATAAATTTTTATAAATTTGCTTAATAACCATTAAAATAAAAAGAAATATGAAAACAATCAAACTTTTTTTTGCAGGTATTTTTTTATGTGTCTTTCCCTTGCTTTCAATAGCTTCAGTAGAAGTAGTAGGAAGTTTAAAGCATATACACAAGGGAATGAGAGGCGATGTTTATAAAGGTGAAATTAAAATACAAAATAGCGAGGACAATGACCAGGAGGTTAGGGTCTATCAAACTGATTTGCTATACAATTTTGAAGATTTTACATTTTATGACGAACCTGTTACTCATAATCGTTCAAATGCAAAATGGATACAATATAGCCCTAAAACGGTAATAGTAAAAGGGCATGAAACCATGTACATTCAATACGAAGTTACCATACCCCAAAGCGATAGCATTATTGGCTCTTATTGGAGTGTATTAATGATTGAAGGAGTTATTCCAATCAACCCGGATGAACCCGGGCAATTAAATATTAAAACGGTAACACGGTATGCTATCCAGATAGTTACTGAAACTTCGGATAAGGGTATTGGTGAATTAGAATTTTTAGAACCAACATTAATTACCGAAGGTGATCAATTGTTTTTAGCAGTTGATGTTGTTAACAAAGGAGAACATTATATTGTACCCGAGGTATCAATTGAATTGTTTAATGAAGCAGGCGAATCTGTTAAAGTAATAAAAGCGCCTAAAAAAGGACTTTTCCCAACAACTTCTGCACGTTATAGGTTTAATCTGGAAGGAATAGAAGGAGAGAAAACATATCAGACCTTAATAATTGCAGCAGGAGAGGAAGAAGATGTTTTCGGCCTGGAATATACTTTATATTTTTAGACAGACAATATAATAAAGGTGACGGTATCCTGTAAATGGTAGCAAACTTTTTACATCACATAAAAAAAGAGTAAGTGTATGGATTAAACCGATAAAGTTGTAGTAAATTAAAAAAAGTATGTAAATGTGGAAAAGAGTTTTAATATTTACATCATGCTTTTTAATTTCATTTGCAGTTATTGCAGGTAATGGCGATTTGGACATACAATTAATTAAAAAAAGCAAGATAGAACTTACACCCGGCTCTTCTTCTTGTATAGCTGTTATGCTGATTAATAATTCCGAAACCGCAAGAGAATTCCACCTTAAAGTTATAGTTCCCCACAACTGGAGTCAAATAACAAATTATTCATCTGTTTTTCTTGAGAAAGCCAGTAAAAAATTAAAAATTTTTAGTTTTTATATTCAGGAGTCAACCAAAGTAGGTGATTATACTATCGAAATTGAGGCATATGAAAAATCAGAAAATACCAAAATTGGTTCGGTTAAAATTCCTGTTTATGTAAAACCAAGATATGAGATTCTTGCAAAAGTGGCAAAAGCACCTGAATATGTATTTTCCGGAGATACGATGAATGTACAATTTATGATACAAAATTTATCAAATGTAGAGGCAAATATTAAGGCAGTGATTATAAACAAAAACGAACCGGAAATCAGAAATTTCACTATAGCCTCAGATTCTTTGATATTTACTACTGTTTCAGCTTCTACAGTAAAAGAAATAATACAATATACACGAAATAGCGTAAGTCTTACAGCAACGATTATTGAAAATCCTGAAACAACAAGCAATATTTCATATATTTTTGATGTAATTCCTTCCACTAAAACTCAATTTGATTGCTATAACCGAATTCCCGTTAAAATATCAGGACTCCTTGTAACTGACAATCAACTTGGTGATAGAAAATCCGGTGCAATGTTCGATATAAAAGGAGGAGGCATAATATCAAAAAAAAAAAACAGGAAAGTTGATTTTCATTTTCGTGGCCCCAACCGACAAGGAAACCCAATTTTAGGGCAAACTGATGAGTACTATGTAAAATATTCATCAGGAAATTCAAAAATAGTAATCGGTGATAATAGTTATAGGCTAACCGATTTAACCGAAGGCTCAAGAAATGGCAGAGGTATTGAATATCAACATAAGTTTAAGAAAATAAGTGTAGGATCATTTATTAATTATCCTCGATTTTATCCTGATATAAAAAGAGTATTTTCTTTTTTCGGCAGCTATTCTTCAAGTAAAAAGTTGCGGTTAAATGCAGGTGTTCTTAACAAATCGTTTGTAACAGACAGTACAGCTCTACTAATCACAATTTCAGGAGAAGCTAATCCCTTTTCATGGGGTAATATTAAATTTGAGTATGCTTCAGGAATGGCAAATGGAAAAATGACCAAGGCATACTCAACAGCATTAAAAGTAAAATATTCCCGTCACAGGTTATTTTTCAACTACACTACAGCAGATAAAGATTTTCCGGGCTATTTATCAAACTCACGATACATATCATCAGGCCTAAGTACATTGATTTTACGTAAAATAAACCTATCTGTTAATTACAATCTTAACCATTTTAATTTTGCTTTAGATACAATGTATGCAAATGCGCCTTTTAGTAACAATTTAAATTTTACGTTAGGCTATGCACTTAATTATAAGCATAATATAAGCATCGGGGTAAGAATGAGCGGAAGAGAAGATATGGGAACACCAAAACAATTTAATTATAAGGAAAATACAGTGAGAATCACACTTAATAGTAAAGTAAAACGATTACGAATAAAAGTTTACGGTGCTATGGGTAAAACAAAAAATTTACTTCAATTGAAAGAAGGTGAGTTAACCGATGTATTAAATGCCAATTTAACACTTCAATATAAAATCAATAAAAATTTATTTATAAGTAGTTTTGTTAGTTATGTGGGAAGTCAACAATACCTAAGGGATGATTATACAAGGTTGTTCTATGGTGGTAAAATTAATGCCAATTGGAAAAAGAGGATGACAATTATATTTCAATACCAAAACGATTATGAGTTGGTTGAATATTATAAAAACAGGAGTTTACTTGCTTTAAAAGTTAACTACAAGAAAAATAATAAGCATGAAATTGGAGCAAGTGTAAATTATAACCTCAGAAAAAGTTCCATTAATAATACCCAACTGACCGCAAGTTTAAATTACACTTATACTTTAAATATTCCGGTTTCGAGGAAGGAAGATATTGGAAGCCTTCAGGGTAAAGTAATAAACAAAGGTGTGGATAATGTTGAAGGGATTATATTTACTCTCGCCGGTAATATTGCTATTACTGATAAAAATGGCGAATTTGACTTTCCTTTTGTTAAAACAGGAACACATTTTTTATTCATGGATAACTCAAAATCAGGACTAAATTCTATTGCTGAAACACCTGGTCCTTATAAAATAGAAATTATGCCAGGAGAGCAATATTCTTTTGAAGTTTCATTAACAAAATCAGGGAAAATAAGTGGTACTATACTTATTGAGGAGGATGAAAATAAGGATAAGGAAGGTTTTATTCCGGTAAAAGAAGAATTGAAAAACCTGATCATTGAAGCCGGTAATGGAAATGAAACATATAGAGTATTCACAAAAAATGATGGAACCTTCAATTTTAATGACCTTAGGCCAGGGCAATGGAAAGTAAAAGTTTACGACAGAGGAATACCAAAAGGATACAAATTGGAAACCGACGAATATAATATTAACTTAACTTCAGAGCAAGAGAAAAATTTTAAAGTAATTATAAAGAAAAAATCTAGAAGAATAAAGTTTCAGAAAAAATTGTAATTTTATAACAAAAAAAATATTATCATAATGAACAAACTACGGATTATTTATTGGATATTATTGTTTTCAATAAGTTGTGTATCAAATGCACAAAACAGTATTTCAGTAACAAATATAAATCCAATATATATGGATTTAACTCCTTCATTCAATGCAGGTTTACAAAAAAGCATTATTACTGACGATTCACAATGGCTTAATTATACAACCTTAGTTCATCCGTCCGATCCAACCATCTCAATTACAGTGGAAATAGCTGCAGGTAGTATTCCTGAAGGACTTGAGATGCACATCGAAGCCAGCCCTTATATAGGGATGAGTAAAGGCAAACAGGGAACACCTACCGGAAAAATAACTGTTACTCATATACCACGTGTATTGATTGATAATATTGGTACTAGTTATACAGGATCAGGAACGAATGAAGGCCATCGTATTTCATACTCGTTTATTATAACCGACTATTCACAACTTCTATCCGGTGCAACTACAGTTTATGTGCAATACACAATCACTCAATAGTTGATATTATTATATAACAAACAGTTAGTTACAAATGGGAGCAATTAGAGAAACACCAAGGCAAAAAATGATAGGTATGATGTACTTAGTTTTGCTGGCTTTATTAGCACTAAATGTTTCCAAGGATGTAATTAATGCCTTTGTTGTTGTGGATGAAAATATTTTACAGTCAAATGAAAATCTTTCAAAAAAATTGCAGGATATTTACTTAAATTTTGAAAAAATTTATCAACTAAACCGGATTAAAGTAAAGCCTTTCTGGGAAAAAGCAAAAGAAGCAAAAATTCTTTCTCAGGAGATGGTTCAATATATCGATAATATTCGATATGAATTAATCTCAAAAACCGAAGGAATCTCTATTGATTCGGCAAAAACCATCTCTGTTAAAGATATACAAAAGAAAGACAATAACACTATACCCACAAATTATTTTATGGGAAATTCGGATGATGGCTCCGATGGTGTTTCAAAAGAATTAAAAGATAAAATAAATGAGTATAATAAGATAATGCTCAAATTGGTTGATCCGAAATACTCAGATATTGTAAACCTCGGTCTTTCAACTGAAGGCCCTTATTATAATGCTGACGGGAAAGAGCAAAATTGGGAGACACACTTTTTTTACAACACTATTCTTGCAGCAGATATTCCTATTTTAAATAAAATTATTTCAGATGTTTATAATGCAGAATATGATGTTGTTAATTTATTGCATAAATCAATTGGGCAGGGGGAATTTAAGTTTGATAGAATAGAAGCGAAGACTCTTCCAAATAGTAATTTTGTTTTTATTGGCGACGAATATAAGGCCGAGATAATAGTAGCTGCTTATGACACAACTCAGAATCCTGAAATATACTTTTTAGAAGGTGTTGACTACCTGCCCCTATCACAATTAGATCAGGCTACATTACTGGATAGAATACCCGGAAAAACAAACATTATGTTCCCTGCCAGATCGGAAGGAATAAAAAAATACGCAGGAATTGTAAGGACAAAAACCAGCACCGGAATAATTCAGGATTATCATTTTAATGGTGAATATGTTGTAGCCGAACCTTCTTATACTATATCAGCAAAAAAAATGAATGTATTTTATATTGGTGTTGGCAATCCTGTTTCTATTTCAATTTCCGGAATACCTAAAGAAAATTTGATACCTTCCATTTCCTGTGGTACTTTAGAACGTGATCCTTCCAACGATGATTGGATTGTGAATATTCCCCCCGATTTCACTGAGGCAATTATAAATATTTCAGCAAATATAAATGGTGTTATAAGGAAATTAGGAGTTAAAAAATTTAGAGTCAAAAGACTTCCTAATCCCGTTGCCACAATTGCAAATAAAAATTCAGGTGTAATCGACCGGGAAATTATGATTGCTGCGGGGGTAATATCTCCCAAAATGCCTTCCGACTTTGAATTCGATCATTCTTTTTTAATTAGTTCTTTTACTATGACAATTCAGAGAGGTTTTAAAGTTTATCATTTTAATTCAAGTAACTCATATCTGACGGATGAGATGATAGAACAAATTAAACGAACAAACAGAGGGCAAAATATAGTGTTTGAAGACATTATTGCTCGTGATCCCGATGGTGTGGAAAGAACTATTTCTCCAATTGTTCTAACAATTAATTAGATTCTATCCACAGACTACACGGAATAAATTAGTGCCGGTAGCAATCGGAATTAACCCAAGTTTAATATCATAATTTTAATCGACATATTCAAGGTGTTGATCTGTTATGCACTACACAACTCTATGAAAGTTTCGGTTTACATTTTAATTATCGCTTTTTAGATTCCGAAATTCTTTTTCAACTTTTGTGAGCATTACAAAAGTTTGTGGATGTATTGACTATTTCCAAACTCCGGGAATATGTTCTCCACAGAATTTACATGAAGAATCAATTATGCTATTATTGATAATTGTAAAACCTCGTCTTTCAACAATAGTTTTTCCGCATTTATTGCATATTGTGCAATCAGCATGAGTTCCCGGCACGTTTCCGATATAAACAAACTTAATACCTGAATCTAAAGCAATTTGCCTTGCTTTTTCGAGAGTAACACTTGGTGTCATCGGCAATTGCTTCAACTTATATGTTGGATGAAAACGGCTGAAATGCAGAGGGTAATCCCTAAGTCCGTTTTCCACAAGCCAATCACACATTTTCTTAATCATATCCAAATTATCAGTCCATTCGGGGACTATCAGATTTGTAATCTCAAACCAAATATTTTCTTCATGCAGGATTTTTAAAGTATTTAAAACAGGTTCTAATGTCCCTGCATTCAACATCTCATAAACTTTGTTATCGAATGATTTGAGGTCAATATTTGCAGCGTCAATCACTTTACAAAGCTCCCTTAGAGGTTCCTCATTAATATATCCGGCTGATATTAAAACATTCTTAATACCTTCTTTTTTTGCTAAAACAGAAGTGTCATAAGTGTATTCATAAAAAGCTATCGGTTCTGAATAAGTGTAAGCGATTGATTGGCATTTATTTTTCTTGCACTCCTCGACAACTTTTTCGGGCATCATATCATAATTTCTGGTTTCATTCGGGCTACGCTGAGAGATTTCCCAATTTTGGCAATTCAGGCAGGCAAGATTACATCCGGCAGTGGCAATAGAAAAAGCAGTAGAAGATGGTAAAAAATGGTATAGCGGCTTCTTTTCAATCGGATCAATGTGAACTGCACAAGGATTCCCGTAAGCAATACAATAAAGCTTTCCTTCTATATTAATTCTCGTACGGCATTCACCTATTTCATTTTCCTTTAAATTACAAATTGTCGGGCAAAGACGGCATTTTACACCTCTTGCTGTTCGAGAGTAATATCTTGCCTCAATACTCCATTTGTCTAACTTATTTGATGGTGAAGGTGAAATTTGAAATGTTGACTTACTCGAAATATCTCTTCCAAAAGTATTTAAAGCATATAATCCACTAATAGAAGCTCCTAAACCAATCAATCCTTTTCTAATAAACTCTCTTTTGTTCATTTCTTTATCTTAAAGATCAATTTACAAACGTTCAAGATTTTAATTCATTTTGTAAATCTTAATAAAAGAACATTATTTAGCTAAGATAGTATTTTTATGTTTATTGATTGATAAGTTTTTAAAAACAAATAGCCCGAAGAAATTAATATTCTTCGGGCCGGACTTCAGAGAGATATATATTTTAGTCTAAAACTTTCTAATTGAACTTGCGCCTGAAGCTCTTTGATTTATTGATGGATTACCTCTGTATTTAATATTAGAAGCACCCGAGGCATTAATTTCGAGGCTTTCAGTAGCAAATACTTTGGCATCAGCAGCACCGCTAATTTCGATCTGCATTTCTTCAACCTTAAAATCAGAAGCATCTAATTCACTTGCACCGGAAATTTCAATCACAACTTCCTTTGCAAATCCTCTTATTTCAAATTCACTTGCTCCACTAAGCTCTGCATCAAGCTCCTTCAATTCAATATCAAGGAATATTTCTGCTGCACCACTAACATTGAGAGATAATTCATTAAGAGTGAATTTATTTGTGCCTTCGATGTCAACAGCACCACTTACTGAGAGTTCATCAATTTCAACAAAAGTCAAATAAATATTCATTTTTTTTGAGCAACGAATATCTTTTTTGTTATAGATTTTTAGTTTCCCATCAACTACTTTTGTGGTAATCAAATCCATAAGATTTTCGTCAGCCTCAATAATTAATTCTTCTTTGCTACCTTGAGTTAAATAAACCATATAGGCTCCGCTAACCTGGATTTCATCGAATTCTTTAACATTCCTTTCTTCCTTAACAACATTTCCGTCTCCTCTTACTCCATTTGGTATTATACAGCCACTTGTAAATGTAGTAGTTAATAAAAATAGTAAGACTAAAGTGTTTGTAAAATTAAATTTGATTTTTTTCATAATTATAAGCTTTTCAATTGTTTTTAAATAATAATATAAATATAATAATAATTCTAATATTCAATTTGGTTTCAAGTTTGGATTTTCTTTCCCTTACTCCTATCATCAGATATTTCAAGCTTAGTTTCTATTATAAACTTCCCCTGAACCGGATATTCTAATATTATTCACCTGAGGGTCACCTCTGTAATAAATATCACCGGAACCCCTGCAAACAACACTTAAATTTCCGGATATAAATATTTTTAAGTTACCCGAGCCTGAGTTTTCAACCTCACAATCGTTGGTTTTTAAATTATAACAATCGATATCACCCGAACTTGAATGATCGATTTCTAATCTATTTGCTGAACCTGAAATTTCAACGTCGCCTGATCCATATACATTTAATGAGCATTCGTTTATTCTAAAATTTTCTGCTTCGAAATCGCCGGAACCGCTGCTTTTCAGATAAAAATCACCATTAACACCCGAAATGTCAACATCGCCTGAACCAACGATTTTTCCGGTAACATTTTTTGCATCAAGGTTTAAATCCAAATCACCGGATCCACAAACCGAAAACGAAAAATCAGAAGTGTTTACTAATCCAACAGTTACAAAATCACCTGAGCCCGTTAATTCGACCTCAACTAAATTTTTAATAGTTATCTCGGCTTTTAAAACCGATGGATTAAATATTCTTCCTTTTGTGTAAATATGAAGTGTTTTATTATGAACTTCAGTATATATTTGGTCAATGTACTCGTCATCAGCAATAATTTTAACAGATTCAGTATTTCCTTGTTTTAAGTAAACATCAACTGAACCTGAAGATTTAATTGAATTAAAATCTGAAACCTCCCTAATTTGCGTTTCCACATCTCTGTTTCCTTTATCGGCGGGCTTCGCATTCCCATAACTTAGTGTATTTGCAGCTATTAATGCGATAACTAAAAATAAATTTACAACTTTTTTCATATTAAATTTTTTATTTTATTAAACTTTTCTTTATTTATAATATAACTTAACATCTCCATTTTTTGAATCTACAACAATTGATGAAGATGGATTTTTTTCAGTACCGACTACGCCTTCAATTTCTTTTGAAGTTGGCCTTTCAATAAATTTCCGAATATTTGATTGATTTTCAGGAAACCGCAAATCACCGAATTTCAATTTTGCTGAAATTGAAAAACTTGCATCACTATCTATTCCGATTTTTACATTACTAAATGAGGAGATTATGTTTATCTTTTCAAAACCATCACTTAGTGTTCCAATAGAACATTCGCCATATTGAATATCCAAATCAGCCATTCGTGACAACTTATCTATTCCAACATCACTAAATTGGGAATTTAAAATAAGTATGTCTAATCTATCTATTTCGATATCATCATATTGTGTATCAAGGTCTAAATCATCAATATTACCAATAAAAAGCTCAGAAAATTTTGAATCAATTTCAGCAACTTTAATATCGTCGATACTAACTTCTGAATATGAAAGCTCAATATATGCTTTATTAATTTTATCAATACGGCCATCGCCATACGCAATTTTTAATTTAATATCCTCGTTCAATAAAGAATTTGCATAAATATCACCATAGCTGATTTTAATATTTGAAGGACCGTAAATATCGGGCAAATAAGTGTTACCAAATTTATTTTCAAGGTCTAAAGTTATTGTTTCAGGAAAAAACACTTTGTAATTAATACTAAATTCCTCAGAGGAATTATTAATTGATTTTATGTGAGTGATAACTTCGACCAAATTTTTACTGCCTGAAATTTCTACATTAATTTTATCAAATATATTTTGTGCTTTTTGTTGATTCCTTGCTTCAACTAATATTTTTACATCAATTGAAACAATGTTTTTCTCCCATGTTTCGCAACGAATTTCACCAAATTTATTCTTTAAAACCAGATGTCCATTTTTATTTACATCGTAAGATTTTTTAATTGATTTTTCAAAGTTTTCTGCAAAAGCCGTTGAAAAGCTAAACAGGGCTAAGAAAAGTAAACTTATACTTGCATATTTAAATATTTGTTTTCCCATGATAATGATGTTTTTTTATTGTTATTACTTTGTTTACTGTTTGTGTCGTACATCTCGTTAATGATTTTGTCGAGCACACTACTTATTACTTTAAAGTTATTTAAAATGGCGCCAAATAACCTTTTATTATTTTTATTGTTTTGAAATTCACTCTGCAATTCCTGATTTTCCCGATTAATAATTTCTACTTCCCGTTCAGCAATTTCTTTGAATTCTATACTTAAAGTATCAGTTTCGATTAATTTGTTAATTGTTTTCATTTTTTTGTCTGTCATCGAAGCATAATAAACTTTCATTTCATTAAATTCATTAGAAAGCTCGTTGGGATTTTCAGCAAATTCAATATTTTCCTTCTCATTATTATTATCTGAAATAACTATTAAAACAATTGATGCACAAGCAAAAATGATTATTGCTGCCGCAATTTTTAATACGTTTTTGAAATTTAAAAATTTAATGTTTTTTTCTTCGGGATGAAGCTTATTCAATTTCTCTTGAAACCTATCGAAATGACCAGGATCCGGCTCAAAAGCATCGAATAATTTTTTAGTTTTTCTTATTTTATCTTCAAATATTGACATTGTATTTTTAATTTACCGATTCATTTACTCTTTCAGTTTCTATCAATTGCAATAATTTATTTCTTGCTCTCGAATATCGTGTTCTTGAATTATTATATGAAATATCCAATATTTGGGAAATTTCTTCATGGTCGTAACCTTCAAGAAGATATAAAGATAATATCGTGCGATGATTGTCTGATAAGTTAAAAATCATTTCTCTGATTTCTTCAACTTTATAATTTAATATTTCAAAATAATTTTCGTTAGAATCATCAAATACAATATCACCAATTTCGTCGAGTGAAAGATTGAATCTTGATTTTCCGAGGGTATCAATTGAATTATTAACAACTATGCGTTTTAACCATGAACCGAAACTTCCTGTTCCGCCGTAATTATTGATTTTTTGAAAAGCAGTAAGAAACGACTCCTGCATGACATCTTCTGCCTCAACGCTATTGTTCAATATTCTTAATGCTGTGTTATACATGGCTTTATAATATAATTTATAAATCTTCATCTGGTCAAACTTGTTGCCCTCTTTACATCCATCAATTAATTCTTGATGAATATTCTCAAATATTTTTTCAGGTTCAAGACTCATTTTAATTAAATGACCTTAGCAAAAACTAAATGTTACACATTTTTAAAAAAAACAATATTTTTGCATAAAGATATGTAAATTTTTGATATATTCTAATAAAATTACCAATTCATTTTTTAAAATGTTCAAAGTAGTTTTTATGCAAACAAGATCATAGAATTGTTTTTAATGTGAAAAACCATAAACTATACATATATACAATTACAATAGCTTCAATGTTATTTTGGGGCATGGCATTTATTTGGACGCGAATTGTATTGGAATATTATGAACCAATTACTGTTGCTACCATCAGGGTTTCTTTATCCGCAATTTTCCTTCTTTCTTTTATTAAATTGTTTAAAAAAAGTCAAAAAATAGAAAAATCAGATTATAAGCTGTTTATAATATCTGCTTTTTTTAATCCGTTTATTTATTTTCTTTTAGAAAGCCATGGGATAAAATATGTTTCATCAACTATTAGTGCAGTTATAATTGCAACTATTCCTTTGTTTTCTCCTATAGTTGCCTATTTTTCGGTAAAAGAAAAACTTTCACTCGTTAATATTTTTGGAATAATTATTTCCTTTTTTGGAATCATTATTATGTTGGTAAACAAAGATTTATCCTTAAAGGCTGATCCGAAAGGAATTTTATTTTTATTTCTTGCGGTTGCTTCAGCTTTAGTTTATACGGTATTATTATTAAAATTAACTCGAAAATATGATTCCGTAAACATTATATGCTATCAAAACCTTATTGGAGCTGTTTTTTTACTTCCATTGTTTTTTTACTTCGATTTTGGCAGCTTTATCGAAGTAAAACCAAATTTTAAATTAATATCATCTTTGGTTTTTCTTTCGATATTTTGTTCGTCACTTGCATTTATTTTTTATGCAACCTCTGTTAAAAATTTAGGAATCAGTAAAACGAATATTTTCACAAATTTTATTCCGATTTTCACAGCTATTTTTTCATATTTTATTCTCGCTGAATATTTTAATTTTAACAAAATTCTCGGAATAATTATTGTGATAGTCGGAGTGTTTGTGTCTCAAATCAATAACAAATTAATTAATAAATAAATTATACTATGAAAATTGTTGTTTTAGGAGCAGGCCTTGTTGGAGGGCCGATGGCAATTGATCTTGCAAAAACAAAAAATTTTGATGTCAGCATTGTTGATAAAAGTGAAAAAGCTTTGAATAACATCTCCAATAAATTTTCGATTAAAAAAATCACAAGTGATTTATCAATAGCCGAGAATGTAAAAAATATAGTAAAACATTCTGATATTGTGATAAATGCTGTGCCGGGTTTTATGGGATTCAGCACTTTGCGATCAATAATCGAAAGCAAAAAAAATGTTATTGATATTGCATTTTTTCCTGAAGATTTTTTTGAACTTGATGAATTAGCAAAACAAAATAATGTAATTGCTATCTCAGATATTGGTGTTGCACCGGGTATGAGTAATGTGCTTATTGGCTATGTTGATGATATTCTTGATATAACTGAAACTGCAAAAATTTTCGTTGGCGGTTTGCCGAAAATCAGAGAGTGGCCTTATGAATACAAAGCTGTTTTTTCACCAATTGATGTCATTGAGGAATATACACGGCCGGCAAGGTATGTTGAAAATGGGGTTGAAATTGTTCGTCCGGCTCTTTCCGATCCTGAGTTAATGAATTTTGAGGGAATTGGGACTCTCGAAGCTTTTAATAGTGATGGGCTTAGAAGCTTAGCAAAAACTATTAACGCTAAAAATATGATTGAAAAAACGCTTCGGTATAAAGGCCATATAGAAAAAATGGCTGTTTTGCGTGAAACCGGTTTTTTTAATAAAGAAGCAATTGAAATTAACGGAACAATGATAAGTCCATTGGAATTTACATCAAAAATTTTATTTCCGAAGTGGAAACTCAATGAAGGCGAAGAAGATATTACGGTAATGAAAGTAATTATTCAGGGTAGTAAAGACAGGCAAAAACTCCGTTATGAGTATGATTTGTTCGATACTTATGATAAAAAAACCAAAACCCATTCGATGGCAAGAACCACAGGATATACTGCAACTACTGCCGTTAGAATGATTGCTGAAGGTTTATACACAAAAATTGGAGTTTCAGCCCCTGAATTTATCGGAAAAAATCACAAATGCGTTGATTTTCTTTTAAGCGGATTAAAAGAAAGAGATGTTGTTTACAAAGAAAATATCTTTAGAGTTCCACTTTAGGGAAATTGATTTTTGAAGGGATAACAAAAGCACTCGGATATCTGTATTTAATTTTTGCCAGAAAACCTTCAGCTTCCAAACGTGAGCGAAAATCTCCGACACGAACCCTGTAGTTTGGAGGTTTCCATGAAATGTATGCAGGTATTTCATCGTATCTTTTATGAAATTTTTCAATTACTTTCATTGCATTTTGATGAGAGAAATTACCTGAATCAAAAAATATTTGTACACGAAAACCGGGAATTCCGTCTTGAGCTTGATTATATGAAATATGAATTTGAACAAGCGAATCAATTCTGCTATCCTGAATTATTTCGATATTTTCCGGAATTGTGTCTTGTGCATAACTATTAAAACAAAATCCTGTTATAAAAAATATTAAAATAAAAATTATTCTCATTGAAACCGCTTTTAATTCTAACAAAGTCCATTTTCGTGAATACATAATACTGGGCTTGCAGAATTACTAATTATCTGTTGGGCAGTTGTCCCAAGAATGCTTCTTGATGGAGTAATTTCCTGTTCGGTCATAATTGCAATCAAGTCAATATCATTTTTTGAAGCATAATCCATTGTTGCAAAAGTAATATTTTCAGAAATCAGAGAATTTATTTTGCATGGAATGTCATTTTCTTCAAGATATTTTTTCACAGTCTTAACACTATTATCTGTCCTACGTTTTATAGCCTTTACAGAGTTAGAATATAAAGCCAGAACATGAACCTCCGAATTACTATATTTTGCAAATTTCGCCGCATAAAAGACTTTTTTTGCAGTCTGGGCAGAGCCGTCAATAGGTAAAAGAATCTTATTAATAAGAGATTTTAATTTAAAATCAACTCTAACAGTAATTACCGGACAAGAAGAATGAATTACAATTTTATACGCATTGCTTCCAATCCAAAATTCTTCAAAACCTGAAATACCATGTGTACCGCATATTAATAATTCAGCTTTTACATTCCTCGCCTGTTTTGCAACCTCAAGAGAAACCTTTCCTTTTCTTAATTTATAATCGAATTTTCCTCCAGTCAATTTATCCTTGTATTTTTCCTGTAGTTTTTCAAAATGCCGTTTTCTTTCAAACCGTATCTCACATTCTTCCTCAGGAAACACATACTCAGAACTTACCGAACTATCAATCCAAACCATTAAAATATTTGCTTTTATTCTATTGGCTGTTTCAATTGCATATTCAAGTGCGTGAATTGAACATTTGGAAAAATCAATTGCTACAACAATCCACTTCATGATTAAAATTTTTGATATAAGTTAATTTAGCAAAAATAATAAAATTTTTTAAACTGAAATTTTCCTTGATAAAAAAAAGGGCTAAATAGTATTTTGATGTGTTCTGAACCAAAAAGTATTTATAATGTTTTATGAAATACCACTATAAAACACTCCAAAATGCTTACATACATTCCAGCTTTGCGGATTTACTTTGTCTCGTACGTAAGTCTTCATTTATTAAAAATTTACTTCTTGCAATAAGGTTAATAAGGCAGGGCTGCTAAATGCTATTAAATTTTGTGTACTTCATTGAACTTTACTCTGTGTAAATCGGGCTACTCCCTGCAAACTGTGGTATAGCTATTACACAAAGGTACGCAGAGATTTTTGAAAGTTTCACAATGAATAACTCCATTTTTATATTACATTGATATTTAACATTATTGCACTTGTCCGGTTCCAATAAAATCCTAATAAAACCAAAAAATCTTTTGATGAGTTATTTAAGTCTTTTGATGAAATGATAAAGTTATTTGATGAGTCATCCAAGCCTTTTGATGAAATATCCAAGTATTTTTATGAGTCATCCAACACTTTTTATTGAGTATTCAAGACTTTTGATGAGTTATTCAAGTCTTTTGATGAGGTATCCAAGTCTTTTGATGAAGCATCCAAATTTATTTTTATTTCATCATAATATTATTTTATTCCATAAATATAATAATTTATTCTATCAAAAAGTTATTTCATTCTATCAAAGTACTTTCTAAATACAAAAATATAACAATTTAATAAAGAAAAACTGTTTCGAAAAGGGATCGAAAGGGATGGCATCCCTCATGATGAGAAACGAAAATAAAACTACACTTTATAACTCAAAAAGGGATGCCATCCCTGAAAAAAAAATAAATCTTTTTTCGTATCAATAAATATTTTATTTATATTTGCCATTAAACAAAGCCGATAAAACCGGCTTACAAATTTTCT
>Ga0208648_1001423_pt1 | contig 19465 bp, 17 predicted proteins | sample AntAceMetag02UKL_FD_184772 | JGI IMG/M metagenome (GOLD analysis project Ga0208648, IMG submission 184772) | Saline lake microbial communities from Ace Lake, Antarctica - Antarctic Ace Lake Metagenome 02UKL (SPAdes) (version 2) | ecosystem: Environmental > Aquatic > Non-marine Saline and...
AAACTCATTTGTTTATTATTTTTTTGCATTATTTAAAAATACAAAAACAATTTAAAATAAATCAACAAAAACAATTTAACTTATTAACAGATAATTGTTTATATGTCTTTTGCCTTGCAAAGGTTTCGCAACAAAGATGTTTTGTTTTTTATTGCTTTAATATTAAAATATTGAAACGATAGCGCGATTATTGGGATCACACTAAGTATGGCAGAAACTAATGTAAGTAATGCGTTAAAAATAATATTGATCATTTTGCTAGTCTCAGATATTTCACCACTAAAATTTAAAGCAGAGGAACTATTTATAACAGCAGATGGAATACTAATGATCATTGCTATTATTCCAACCATGGCATAAACAACAATTATAAGTAATAGAGTCCACCACCATTGAACTTTTGTTAATGCAAAGCTTTTTGAAAAAGCATCACCAATACTGATATTCTCATTTATCATTATAATATATATCAACGAAAGAGAAACAAATAAATAAATTCCCGGCACAAAGCAAAAAACTGTACCTATACCAACAATTATTGCAACAAGAATATTTGCACCAAGTACTTTGAAAAAATTACTTTGTGCCTTTTGCCAAACATCTTGCAATGTAAAGTTGTCTTTTCCTTTTTCGACATAAATACCTATATATGAATTAGTAATTGATATTATCATTGTATAAGTTAATGTTGAAAAAAATGTTAATATCAAGAAGTAATTGAGAAATTCCTTGAAAAAGTCTAATGGATTACCCCCGTACATGATTTTTGATTGAAAATCTAACATATTATCCTGAAACATTGCATTGGCAATGATCTGAAATAAAATAAATGGTCCTGCATAAAGCAAGATCATTCTTAACAGCATTTTGTATTCTTGTTTTAAAAATTGAAATGTACCGCTAATAATACCTCCAAAATCGTGTTCTTTTTTAAAATTTACAGTTTCTGTTTGCATAACTTATATTTTATTTTGCAGTATATAAAGATATGCAAAAATAAAAAATTTGGCAGTTATTTTAGATATGTTTACTTTTATTCGTTCATAAACCAAAAATGCAAACCAAAAACATACCAATAAAAAGGAAAAAAACTATATTAATAGTTGAAGACTATGATGTAAGCTGCAAGTATTTTAAAGTTATTTTAAAAAAATTTAATTTTAACACAATACTTGCTGTAAATGGTAAAGAAGCCGTTGATCTATGTAAACGAAGACAAGATATTGATCTTGTTTTAATGGATATTAAAATGCCTGTTATGAACGGGTATCAGGCAACAAAAAAAATTAAAGCAATACGCAATGATATACCTATAATAGCACAAACTGCATTTGCATTATTGGGAGACAAAGATAGAGCAATTAAAGCAGGCTGTGATGATTATTTGCCTAAACCGGTAACTTCCAAAAAATTAAAAAATACAATAGACAAGTATATTTCTTAATGAATTTTGTTTTGCCATTCAGCAAAAAAACTTATCGCCGTTATTTACAATAAAATAACATCTCTAAAAAAACACAAACTAAAGTTCAGCTTTTTTCTATAATTTAATTGGAAGCCGTGTCAAAAAATCCATGCTGATTATCACCGCATTACAAAAAAATTGTTAATAAATCATATAAGTTATTAACAATTTGATAAATTTTTATATTTTTGTGTCGTTGAAAAATTGGAAGTTATGACAGAAATAAAGAAAGTATTAAAAAAATCAACATCTAAGAAGACCGAAAAACCCCGTCTTTTAGTATTACACAACGATAATCACAATACATTCGACCATGTAATAAAATCATTGATCGAAATTTGCGACCACGACATTGTGCAAGCAGAACAATGTGCATACATAGTCCATTTTAATGGCAAATGTGATGTAAAAAAGGGCTCATACAAATCGCTTACAACATTGAAAGACCTTTTAATCTTAAAAAAATTAAGCGTAACAATAGAATAGAATATGATTATTTTTATAATTTGCGTATTAATACTTATAGGTTTTTTTCTAATACTATTAGAATTTCTTGTAGTCCCGGGAATAACCGTTGCAGGTTTGGGGGGATTAGCATTTATTGCAGGTGGCGTATATATGTCTTATGATAATTTTGGAAATAAAATTGGAAACTATACAGTTCTTGTTGTTTTTATTTTACTTTTGATAGTTCTTTATTTTGCCCTACGTTCTCGTACATGGAAAAAACTAATGCTTCGTTCGTCTGTTGATTCTAAATCGAATGAAATTGACGAAGGTAAAATAAAGCTTGGTGATGAGGGAACAACAATTTCGCGATTGGCACCTATGGGAAAAGTAATTATAAATGATGAATATTACGAGGCAAAATCTTTACATAAGTTTATAGATGAAAATACAGAAATAATTGTTACAAAAATTTTAAATACAAATATTATTGTTAAACCTAAAAACTAAATTATTATGATTAACGGATTAATAATTGCAGCACAACAAATGTCAAATGTATTTTACATTGCAATAGTAGTTGCAGCTATTGTATTTTTATGGCTGATACTTTATCTTATACCATTAGGATTATGGTTTCAGGCACTGGTATCGGGAGTTAGAATATCGTTATTACAACTTATAGTGATGCGATGGAGAAAAGTACCACCAAAAATTGTTGTAAATGCACTAATTATTGGCACAAAAGCCGGAGTTCCTTTAAACAGAAATGAAATTGAAGCACATTTTCTTGCAGGCGGACATGTTCAGAAAGTTATAAACGCATTAGTATCGGCTTCAAAAGCAAATATAGAGTTGCCTTTTAATATGGCAACAGCAATAGATCTTGCAGGTAGAGATGTATTTGAAGCAGTGCAGATGTCAGTTATACCAAAGGTAATAAATACCCCTCCCGTAACAGCAGTTGCCCTTGATGGTATTCAGCTTGTTGCAAAAGCAAGAGTTACAGTGCGTGCAAATATCAAACAATTAGTAGGTGGAGCAGGAGAAGATACTGTATTGGCAAGAATTGGTGAAGGCATTGTATCGTCTATTGGTTCTGCAAATTCGCATAAAGCAGTATTAGAGAACCCCGATTCTATTTCAAGAGTTGTTCTTGAAAAAGGTTTGGATGCAGGTACAGCTTTCGAAATTTTATCTATTGATATTGCAGATATTGATATTGGGAAAAATATTGGAGCAGAATTACAGACAGATCAAGCAGAAGCCGACCTTAAAGTAGCGAGAGCAAAAGCAGAAGAAAGAAGAGCAATGGCTGTAGCACACGAACAGGAGATGAAAGCTGAAGCACAAAAGATGAAAGCTAAAGTAATTGAAGCAGAAGCAGAAGTACCTTTAGCAATGGCAGAAGCTTTCCGTAGTGGAAATATGGGAATTATGGATTATTACAAAATGAAAAATATAGTTGCCGATACTGAAATGAGAGACTCTATAGCAAAACCTAAAAAAGGTGGAACACCTAAATAACTTTTAAAGTTTCTTAAAAATTAAGTAAAGAATAAAAAAACCCTCACATTGTGAGGGTTTTTTTATTCTTTACAAATTTCTATAGCTTCACTAACATTTATTATATGGTCACCCATAGTTTCAAAATATGATGAAATATCATTGTAAATAACACTTGCTTTGTATTTGTATTCTCCTTGTTTAAAGTCTTCACGATTACTGATTTTTAATGAATCGCGAAGTTCATTAATTTTTCTTTCAGCTTCTTCGGCTTTATCAATAACTATATTATGATACTCATTAGACAAATTATTAATCATAACATCTAAAGCTGTGTCCAAATAATTAACCATTTTATTAAGATTATCTCTAATATCTTGTGTAAACCAGATTTTTTCTCCCCTTTTTCTTTTTAATGAACGACCAATATTATTAGCTGCATCAAAAACACTTTCAATATTATCAATAATTTTATTCATAGCCCTAATTCTGGTTGACCCATGCAAACTTAATTCACCTTCAGATAATTTTGCCAGATACTCGGATATTTCAATTTCCATATTATCGGCAATTTTTTCATATTTTTCAATGTCATTATGAACATTTTCAAATTTGTCATCTTCGGTTTCGTTAATTAATTGATGAATAAATTTTAACATTATCTTACTTCGTTCAGCATAAATAACAATTTCATTTTTTGCTTGTATAATACTTAATTCCGAAGTAGAATAATAACCGGCTTCAATATGCTTTAATCTAAATTTTTCTTTCTTTTTAGATGAAATAATTTTTACAACAATTTTTTCTATTACTGGTGCAAAACCAATTAAAAGAATCGTATTCATAACATTAAAAGAAGTGTGAAAAATTGATAAGGTAATGGGAACTACTTCCGGATTTGCTGAGTTAAAAGCGGATAAGCCTCCATATTTAACCACAACATAGTCAATTCCATGTAAAATCGGGTAGAAGAATATCATAGTCAAAATTACTCCTATAACATTGAATAACAAATGTGCCATAGCTGTTCGTTTAGCTGAAATATTTGCAACAAGGGCAGCTAAATTAGCAGTAATTGTTGTACCTATGTTCTGACCAAGTACCATAGCTGCTGCCATATCGAAAGGGATGAGTCCTTCGTTACACATTACAAGTGTAAGCGCCATTGCCGCACTAGAAGACTGAATTATAAGCGTCATGAGAGCTCCGATAATTACAAAGATTATTACTGACATATAGCCCATATCAATATAATTTGATAGAAACCCCAGTACATTCGAATCAACCTTTGGCATACTCGTTTTTAGGAATTCCAATCCCAAAAAAAGAATTGAAAAACCAATCATTAGTTCACCCCAAGAATGTCTTGAAGATTTTCTTGAAAATAATAATGGTAAACTAAGTGCAATAAGAGGTAATGAGAATGCACTCATGCTAATTTTAAACCCAAGAATAGAAATTATCCATGCTGTTACTGTAGTTCCTATGTTTGCTCCCATTATTACTCCAATTGACTCAGTTAAAGTCAAAAGCCCTGCATTTACAAAACTCACAATCATTACTGTTGTAGCTGATGAAGATTGTATAACAGCGGTAATTAATACTCCTGTCAGTGCACCCTTTATCCGGTTCGATGTCATTTTTGCCAAAATATTTCTCATTTTGTCACCGGCAACTTTTTGAAGAGAATCACTCATCAACTTCATCCCAAAAAGGAATAATCCCAGAGAACCTATTAAAGATAATATTTCAAAAAATCCGTAATTCATTGGTTGTTAGGTTTGTTTGACAAACAGTTTTTCAATTTATTTTCACTTTAATAATAAGATTATTTGTAAAAAAAACAGACAAATTATTAAATTAATTAATATTATTTTTTCAACAGGGTAAGAATCCTTCTTTGTGGCAGATTATCAATAATATATGCATGATGTACTGTTTGATGTTTTAATGATAAAATAATACTTTGTAGAACTTAATATTTATACTACTTTAGCCTGCTATTTTTTAATAAAATTTTTATGTGGACAAAAGTCGCCAGAATAATACTGCGTAATCGTATTCTAATACTGATAATATTAGGATTGATTACTGTTTTTATGGCGTACCAGATGACTTTTGTAAAGATGTCGTATGAATATACAAAAATACTTCCTGAAAATGACACATCGTATGTAGAGCATCTATATTTTAAAAACATTTTTGGTGAAGAAGCAAATGTATTTGCTGTTGGAATTAAGGATGAAAATTTCTTTCAAATAGATAAATTTAATAATTGGAGAAAACTAAAAAAAAGAGTTGAAAAACTGGATGGTGTTGAAGATGTTGTTTCAATATATGATATTCTGAACCTTGTTAAAAATAAAGAAGAAAAAAAGTTTGATGTAATTCCTGTATTTCCTGACACCATTAATTCTCAAGAAGAGCTAGACAGCCTTTTAATAATTGCAAAGTCATTACCATTTTATTCAAATGCAATTTACAATGATACTGCTAATGTCTATTTGATGATGATTAGTTTATCGAAGGAAAAGTTAAATAGTAAAGGTAGAATCCCTTTAATAGATAATATTACAAAAATAGCAGATAAATTTGGTGAAGAAAACAATTTGTATATTCATTATTCGGGTTTGCCATATATTCGTACAGAAGTTACCAAAGTGGTTAAATCAGAATTAAATTTATTTATAATTCTTGCTTTTCTTGTTTGTGTAATTATTCTTTATATCTTTTTCAGATCATTTAAGGTGGTATTTTTCAGTATGCTTGTTGTTACAATTGGGGTAATTTGGGCAATGGGTTCAATGGCATTATTTGATTTTAAAATGTCGATGCTTACAGGCATGATACCTCCTTTACTAATAGTTATAGGCATACCCAATAGCATATTTTTACTCAATAAATATCATGCAGAATATAAAAAACATGGCAATAAAATAAAAGCACTTCAAAGAGTAATTCATAAGGTAGGAAATGCTATATTTTTAACAAATTTAACAACGGCTTCAGGGTTTGCAACATTTATTCTTACAAGTAGTGATATTTTAAAAGAATTTGGAATTATTGCATCTATCAATATTATTGGCGTTTTCTTTTTGGCATTATTATTAATCCCAATATTCTTCAGTTTTTTACCTCCACCAAAATCAAGACATATAAGGCATTTAGACAATAAGTTTGTTGTTAAAATTATGGATGTTTTAGTTCTGCTCTCAAATAATTACAGGAAAGCTATTTATATAATTACGATTACTGTTCTCGTTATTAGTGCCGTGGGAATTGCATTAATGAAAAGCACTGGATATATGGTAGATGATATTCCCCATGATGACAGGGTTTATGTTGATTTGAAATTTTTTGAGAAAAATTTTAATGGAGTTATGCCTTTTGAAGTAATTATTAATACTAAAAAGAAAAAAGCTGCATATAAAAATAAGAATTTAAAGAAAGTCGATAAACTACAAAAGTATATAGCAAAAAAGCCTGAATTTAGTAAGTCTATTTCATTAGTTGATGCATTTAAATTTGCCAGACAAGCATATTTTAACGGAAAACAAAGCAATTATAAATTGCCAAGTAAACAAGAACAAAATTTTATTTTACCATACGTGTCGCGTAAAAAGAGAAAAGATCCTACAATAACAAAAGAGCAAAAACTATTAAATGCTTATGTTGATACTAACGGACAGATTTTAAGGCTTAGTCTTATGGTTGCGGATGTTGGAACGGTAAGAATGAGTGAGTTGACCGAAGAAATAAAAGCAAAAGCTGATTCAATTTTTCCTGCAGATAAATATGATGTTATGTGTACAGGAACCAGTGTCGTCTTTTTTAAAGGCACAAAATACTTAATACGTAATCTTGCAATTAGCCTGTTTTTGGCTATTATTCTGATAGCATTCTTTATGTCGTGGATGTTTTATTCATTTAGAATGGTATTGGTTTCTCTTATCCCAAATTTAATACCACTAATAATTACTGCTGCATTAATGGGATTTTTTAAAATTCCGATTAAACCCTCTACAATATTAGTATTTAGTATTGCATTTGGTATTTCGGTTGATGATACAATACATTTCTTGGCCAAATACAGACAAGAATTAATATCCAATAATTGGGACATAAAAATGTCTGTTGTTAATGCTATCAGGGAAACAGGCATAAGCATGATGTATACATCTATTGTCCTTTTCTTTGGATTTGGAATGTTTGTAGCTTCAAATTTTGGAGGAACCCAAGCACTAGGATTACTCGTTTCAATTACACTTATTGTCGCTATGTTTTCAAATTTAGTTGTATTACCATCATTGCTACTATCAATAGAACAATCAACTATTAAACGCGCATTCCGAAAAGAGCCACTTATTCAGATATTTGACGAAGAAGAAGATATTGAATTAGACGAATTAGAAATAAAAGAAATTAACCATTTTAAACAAACCGAATGAGAAAGATACTTATTACAGGTGGAGCAGGTTTTATTGCAAGTTCTTTAGCTGAAAAATTAATTGAGGATAAGAATAATTCTGTCGTTATTGTTGATAATCTTTTAACTGGTAAAATTGGCAAATTACCTAAAAAAAATAATGATAAATGGAAATTTATAAAATGTAATGTAAATAACAAAAGCGATATTTCTCAAGTCATGATGTCATATAAATTTGATTATATATTTCATTATGCAGCAATGGTTGGTGTTAAATATACTTTAGATCACCCTATAAAAGTTTTGGAAGACATTGAAGGATTTAAAAATATCCTTGAGCTTTCTAAAAACACAGGTGTAAAACGAATTTATTTTTCTTCGTCATCAGAAATATATGGCGAGCCTGTTGAATATCCACAAAATGAAGAAACAACTCCTTTAAATTCAAGATTACCTTATGCAATAGTGAAAAATATTGGAGAAGCATTTCTTAAAGCTTATAATAGAGAATTTCATTTGGATTATACAATTTTCAGATTTTTTAATACTTATGGGTCAAAACAAAGTTCTAATTTTGTAATTAGTAAATTTTTAACACAAGCATTAGGTAATGATAACATTACAGTATATGGAGATGGAACACAAACTAGAACATTTTGTTATATTGATGATAATGTTGATGCTTGTTTAAATGCTTTTTACAATAATAAATTTATAAATGATGTTGTAAATATTGGTGTGGATATTCCGATTTCAATGAGCGAGTTAGCCAAATTGATAATAAAAATAACAAATTCTAAATCGAAAATTATATATTTACCCCCATTAGATGAGGGTGATATGAGTGGAAGAAAACCTGATATTACGAAAATGAAAACTATAACGCAAAATAATCCAATTTCTTTAGAAGAAGGTATTAAAAAAATCTTAAAAATTGGTTTATATGAAATGAACAAAACGTAACTAAAATGCATCCATTTCAATATTTTCAGGAAATTATAAAAAATAAAGTTGATAATTTAGTTTTCAATGATAATCCTAAAGAACTATATGATCCTATAAAATATTCTCTTTCAGCCGGAGGAAAAAGATTACGTCCGGTTCTTACATTAATGGCTTGTGATATGTTTTCCGGCAATATCGAACAAGCTATAAATCCTGCCATTGCTTACGAAATATTTCATAATTTCACTTTAATACATGATGATATTATGGACAATTCTTGCGTTAGAAGAAATAAACTAACTGTTCATAATAAATGGAATAATAATATTGCAATACTTTCGGGTGATGCAATGGTGTTTAAAGCCTATGATTTCTTTTTGGAACTAGACCCTAAATTATTAAAAAAAACAATTACTCTATTTAATAACACCGCTATTGAGGTTTGTGAAGGACAACAATATGATATGAATTTTGAGACTAAAGAAGATGTCTCAATTGAAGAATACCTGGAAATGATAAAATTAAAAACATCTGTTTTAATAGCAGCATGTTTGAAAACAGGTGCTATTATTGCTAATGCTTCTGATAAAGACGCAAATCTCATATATGATTTTGGAATAAATATTGGGCTTGCATTTCAGTTGCAAGATGATCTCTTAGATGTTTATGGTGACTTTGATGTTTTTGGTAAAAAAATAGGGAATGATATTGTTTCGAATAAAAAAACATTTTTACTGATAAATGCTAAAAAATTAGCAAAAGACAAAATGTTGGATTCATTAAATTATTACTTGCAATTAAAGAATTTCAGCAAATTTGAAAAAGTAGCTAAAGTTACCGAAATCTATAATAAGCTGGATGTCAAAGAGCTTGCTGAAATAAAAATCAAATTATTTTTTAACAAGGCAATTTATTCATTAAATAAAATAAATATTGAAGAAAATAAAAAAACAGAATTATTACTTTTTGCAAACAATTTAGTAGAAAGGTCTTTTTAGCCATAATACTAAAAACATTTGCTTCTTTCTGTTGCCTGTAAAGGAGTTTTTTCACAAGAATTTCACCCATTAATTTAAAAAAAAATCGAACATTTTATTAGAATTTACGTATTAAGTTTTACCTTTGAGTATTAATTTATTTAATAATGTTACTGAAATGATTATAAAAACCCTTTTATTTTCGGTATTTCTTGGTTTAATTATATTGTTTTATTCTTGTAATAATAACACAGATGAATATAATGATTCAGATAATGACATTCTATTAGATAGTAATGATGTTAATAATGATCATCAAAAAAAAATCAAAATGATATTTTATAATATCCCTTCCCCATTGGAAATGGCTACAATCCTACAAGAGACAGTTGGTGACTACAACCCAGAAGTTTTGAATCCACACAATATATATAGTAAATATACAACAAATAAAAAAATAGCATTGAATTTAGGGATTTATGGAGCTGATTTGAGCTATACTCGTATGTTTGATCAAATTCAAGCATCTGTTAATTATCTTTCTTCAATAAAAAAACTATCGGACAATTTAGGTATACCACAAAATGAAGGATCATTTACAGTTAACAGAATTGAAGAAAACATTGATAACAGAGACTCAATTCTTATTATTATTTCTGAAACCTATGCTATAGCAGACGCATATTTAAAAGAAAGTGGACGAGGAAGTACAGCTGCTTTAATTATTATTGGAGGATGGATAGAGGCGCTATATCTTGCTACTAACATGTTAAAAGACAATAGTGATGTTAATCAGGAAATATTAAACAGAATAGCTGAACAAAAGTACTCTTTAGAAAACTTAGTAGAATTATCGAAATCTTATAAAAATAATGATGATATAAATGAATTTCTACCACAATTAGAAGAGTTGCAAGAAAGTTTTGATAAAATTGAAATAACGTATACTAAAGGAGAAGTCATTACAGATGAAATAAATAAAATAACAACAATAAAAAGCAAGGTAAACATTGATGTTTCAAATGAAACAGTAATTGAAATTGGCATTATTGTTGAAAGAATAAGAAGTAGTATTGTTGAATAAATTTTTTTTATTTTTTTATTTTTTATAAATTTGCAAAAAACTATTATTATGAGAAATATTATCAAGGTAATTATTGTATTGTCATTGCTTTTAAGCATTTCATCTACAGCATCTTCTCAATGTAAGAATTTTGTTAAAAAGCATTGTTTAGTTGATTTAGATCCCTTTGTATATGACGGACAATTAAATAGTGCTATTCTAACAGAAGGAGATATTGCTGAATTATTATTGACATTATATGCAGATCAGGATTATAGAATTTTAGTATGCGGACAAGAAATTCTTGGTGATATTGAATTCAATTTATTTGATACAAATAGAAACCTTATTTTTTCTAATAAAGATCATGATTTTACAACAAATTGGGATTTCAAATCTAATTCAACTCAACAATTAATAGTGCAGGTAATTGTTCCAAAACAAGAATCAACTAGCAATATGCTACATAATGGTTGTATTGCAATATTAAAAGGATTTAAAGAATAATTTAATTTAATTTTGTAGCCAAAACACAAGTCTTTTTATATCGTTTTACATTTCCTTCAAGGTCAAATACTTCTACATATATTAAATAAATTCCTATTTTAGCTTTTGTATTTGCATCAGTAAGTCCGTTCCAACTAATAATACCTGTTGTTGCGAGAAGCTCATTTTTAGTTAGTTTTTTAATAATCCTCCCCCTAGCATCTAAAATAGTAATGTTTGCTACAAATCCCGGATTATCTAATAAATACTCAATATTAAGAATATCATTATACCCATCATTATCAGGAGAAAAAACTTCAGGATAAACATTTATTTCATCTGTTGTATTTTCCATCTCTGAGAATTGTGAATTTTTATAAGCGGGTGTTGCAAATCCAACAGTTTCGGCTGCAGAGTGCCAATTTGTTTCATCTGTAGAAATGCGGTCGTAATTTATTCGCTCCAAAGAAACTCCTTTAAAATCATTTAAAAGGTCAAAATGCATGTCTTCATAATAATGAAATTCATCAATTATATTTACCCATTTATCCATAATAATAATATCCCCTTCATCATTAGACATAGCCGGTAAATCGTCAATATCTATCAGTCCGTTTTCATTTGAAGTATAGTAGATATCAGATACATTTGAAGAATTTTCGGAAAAAACATAATATTCATTGGGAAAAATTAAATAGCCTTCACTATTAATCTCCTTAATATTTTCAATTTTCATGTACTCTTCTTTTGTATCATCAATATTGCGTGTAGCAATTCTGATATCTGCAAGATCGAACACCTTTTGCGATCTGTTATATATTTCAACAAAATCAACACCCTCGGTATACGGATTAAAAAGTATTTCATTTATTAAAATATCATTATTAATTATTGTATCCGGTATAGCAAATTTACACGAACTATTAAATCCAATTAAATTACCTACACAATCTGTAATACTGTCTTTTATAGTAATTGTGTATATAACATGTTTAGTAAATGATTGCTGAAACTTTAACACAATTGAAGAATAATCGGGTTCAACGGGGTCGATAATTATAGGATTTCCAATTCCATTATCTACTTCATAAACGGAAGCAGTAAATACAGTTGTGCTGTCAAAAGACTCATTAAAAAATATTTTAATCGAATCATAAGATAAAACTATAGCTCTTAATAATTCCGGAATATCATTATCGGGGTTTGTATCAAAAACAGAGTTCTGTTGTCCGGGAGTTCCTCCTTTATTATCTTTTGAAGCTATCCAGTTTAAAGAGCCTCCACATAAATTCTCAGTATCAATTTGTTCTAATGACCAACCTCCTTCTGCCTTATAATCATCCTGGTACCATGTGTCTGAATAATTTAAGTAAAAAATAATATTATTAAAATTATCGTATAAGGTAATATCTTCGCCCGAATTATTAAGATCGCTTGTTCCTAGTACATCTAATACATTCCCATATTGTGAGAAACTAGAATATGCATTGCTTGATGTTAATATTAAATAATTTTTTGAATCAATATTTGTTATAGGAAATGGTTTAATTGAAGTTCCAATTTTTATTGTCCAATTTGTTAAATTAATAGTATGATCAGATCTATTATATAGCTCCAAATATTCGTATTCAGGCAACATAATAACGGGCGAAGGATCTGCCATTATTTCATTTATTACAATATCATATTGTTTAGCTTTGTAATAAACAAATTCTTCATTTTGTTGTATAAGAGTATTATTGCAATCATCAACAATGTTTTCTACTGTAAGAATATAAGTATTGCCTGTTATAAAATTATTTGTAAAATACAAATTATAAACTAAATCATCATTTGCATCTTGTTCAAAAAATATTGGATTACCAATACCTTGGTCAACAGAAAAATTAGAAACAGATAATGTTGCTATATCAATTGTTTCAGAAAATTTAATTGTAAGCTGAGTTGATAAAACTGCTGCAAGCTCTTCAATAAATGGCGCAACTGTATCAATATTTGATGCGTAAACAGAATTTTGTTGCCCTGGTGTGCCTCCGGTACTACTAACTGATGCTTTCCAGTTTGTATATCCTCCGCAGTTATTATTTGGGTCAATTTTTTCTAAAGTCCATCCACCATCTTCTTTTGTAGGGTCTTGATACCATTGGTCTGTATAAGATACTGTAGAAATAGTTGTATCATTTTCATCTTTTATTGTTACAGAAATTCCTGTATTAGTTAATGTAGGGAAACTTGTAATACCAACAACATTTCCGTAAGTCTGAAATTCGGGAACATCAGCATCGTCACATAAAATAAAATAATTGTTTGCAGGTAAAATTATGCTTGGGATTGTTTTTGTTGTTGAGCCAATAACGAGTTTCCATTCCGATATATTTAAATCAAAATTAGTTGTATTGAATAATTCAATAAACTCATGTTCCGGTAATCCTATAGGTGAAGCTGGGTTTGCCATTATTTCATTTATTACAACATCATAAGGTGATATAATAATATAGGTAAAATCAGTATTTGCAATGTCCATAATGTTTTCACTAAGGTCTTCAATGTTTTGTATTGTTATTGTATTTTGTAAACCGAGGGTAAAACTATTTGAGAAATACAGATGTACAAGTGATGTAATGCTTGCATCAATAATAGCAGAATCGGGATTTCCTATACCATTATTAACAAAGTAGTTTGTTGTGTTTTCTGAGCTTGTATCTTCTACTGATTCTGTAAATTGAATATCTAAACTATTAGAATTTATTATTTCAATATTTGATATACTTGGTTTTGTAGTATCTGCAATTATATCTCCAATATATAACTCGTCAAAATATAAAACTCTTTTATCTGATTCATCTTTAATATTTGTAGCAATTCCAAACCAAGTAGAAGTTGTATGTGTATTATCATTTACTATGCCACCACGTTGGCTTACCGGATTAATACCAAAACCTTCATCAATAAATACACTCCAATCTCCTGTTGCTGTTCTAATAACTTTTACTGTTCTGCCAACAGCAGCAACTCCGTCAACAGATAAAGGATAATTTGTATTTAAAATAATAGTACTAGTATTTCCTGTTTGTTTGTAAAGATTAAAAACATCATCAAAACTTCCATCAACTTGAATAAAATAACCATTGAAATTATGAGCACCGTCTGTTAAGTTGGTTGCAGTACTATCATCTGACATTAAAATTATTTTATAATCATTAAGATTAGATGTTTCCCAACCATAACCATCAGCAATTGAAAAACGCCATTCGCCATTTGATTGAGTGGAGGGTAGAACTAGAATTGCATCATTTTGTCCTTGTTTGCTTCTTAATACTAAACCATCATCATTAGCAGAAGAATTTAAGGCTCCATCTACACTTGTTGTTGGTGGGTCTATTACTTCAAACTTAGTAGCTTGTCCAAACCACTGCGGATTGGCCGTAAAGTCTCCATCATCAAAACTTTCAATGATCTGGGCAAAGTTTGTGAAAGATAAACAAAGAAAAATTAAAAGACTATATAGTTTTACAGGCATTGTATCTATATTAAATATATCTATACAAAAGTAATAATTATTGAATCAATAACACAATTGCTTTTTGATTTAAAAGCATAGACTTTTATTAATAATGATTATTTCTTTACAAATCTAAATTTTGATTCTTCTTTTTTAATAAGTCTTCTTATATTTTCTTGATGAGTAATAAATAATAATACACAAATTACAAGGGCAAATATTATAAATTGATTTTCGTTAAAAGTAAAAATAAAAGCTGTAGAAATTGGAAATGATAACCCTGCTACCAATACTCCAAGAGATACATATCTGAATATTAAAAATACAATAATAAAAATACCTAAAGCCGTTAAAGTTGCATATGGCAATAATGCAAAACCAATACCTAATAATGTTGCAACTCCTTTACCGCCTCTAAATCCGGCGTAAACAGGAAATATATGTCCAAAAACTGCTGCAAGACCAAGATAAATTTGCAAATTGATTATTGAATAAGATTCCATATCCATAAACTTGAGCATGAAAACAAATCTTATTGCTATCCACCCTTTAAAAATATCGAAAAGCAAGACAGGAATAGCAGCTTTCATTCCTAATGTTCTTTGAGTGTTTGTTGCCCCTGCATTACCACTGCCATGATCTCTTACATCAATCCCATAAACCATCTTTCCTACCCAAACAGATGTGGGAATTGAACCTATTAGGTAGGCAACCAATATAATTGCAAAATAATATAAACCTTCAAAACTAGAAGTAAATCCCATATTGTAAAATAAGTTTATGCAAATGAACTAAATTATTTTATCATTGTCAAATTGTTCTGTTGTTTGTCCCTTTGGCTTCGCTCAGGGCTAGTGTTTGTTGTTTGTCAAGAGTCAGTATGGTATTGAAATAGTTTCTAAAAATAAAATAATTATCTTTGCATTTACAATTGTAATTTCAAAACTTGTTTACACGGCATTTTGAAATACAATTGGTATAAAAATGGGGTTGGTTTTGGTTTTGACAGCAAGTAAAATCATTATGTAAGCATGTCGAGCAATGTAATTTAACTCGTAAAACTGTGTTGCAACATTTTATTTGGCGATAACAATTTCGCGCTTGCTGCATAATTCTCTATGAGAATTACGCTTAATCTCATCTCTAGGAGTTGAGGCAAGATATCTCTCAAATGCATCTCTCTACTGCGTTTGATCAAGGGGTACTCGTAATGTGGAGATAGTTTAGGTAGAGTCTCGATGCCAATACGAAATTAAGAGAATAAGGTATAAATAGGCCGTTCTTTGTCGGTTTATATTCGAAAATTAATAAAGAACTAAGCATGTAGAAAGCCTATTGGTTTCTTGTTTGGACCCGGGTTCGATTCCCGGCAGCTCCACTTATAAAAGTCTCTATTGAACACACATAGAGACTTTTAATATTTATGAGTAAAACATTTGTGTGAAACAATTATGATCTTTTTCACTAATCCAGTAGATTAAGTTTTTACTATTTTAAAAGAAGGTGCTTTATATACATGATTAAACCACCATCTGAATTTCTGCCTTTCTCAATTGTTTGACTATCTATTTTTTTTTCTATCCAATCTAGCACTTCTTTATCTGTAATTTTTTCTATGTCTGGTCTGCTACACAATGGACAATGCTTCTGTTTTATATTATAATCATCATTTAAACAGTCGTCATCAGATACTATTTTATTATTAACGTAGCAATCAGAACAAATATAATTTCCACACTCCTCACATGAAAAAATATCTTCTTCATATATTGATTCTCCACATGGTTCACATGCATGATATTCTACTCCCATATTAATTTCTTTTGATTAGTATAATTTGTTTCTCACAAAACATAAAGAGAAACAAATATAAAAAAAGATTGAAAATTTAGCAACTTTCATTTTTTGTTGAGGAAATAATTTAAGCTATTTTAAGACGATTTAAGACACTTTAGTATTCGGGTGGAGTATTTTATTACTTTCACATTTCAACCTCTGGAGATTTTTAAGGATGAGAATGGGTCTACAATTATTCTAATTAGTTGCTCGCTCAAATAAAATCTGAGCTTGTTTAAAAGTAAATAATTTATTTCGTCTTGTTTTATAACCAGCCTCATTTAAACGACTTGCAATACTTCTCCAAGAGATGTCCTTTTCTCTAAGTAATAAAATAAGTTCAGTAGCTCTCTTATTATTATCATTGTTAAGAGCGTTTTCTTTTCTTACTTCAATGCTTTTTTGTCTAGCCTCATCATTTAAGTTCTCAGGAGTGCCGAGTTTCTTACCTTTCTTTATTAATTCTTGTAAAGCTTGCTTTGTTCTTTGTGAGATTAACTCAGCTTCTTGTTCTGCAAGTGCACTTAATATGTGTATTGTGAATTTGTTTGCTTCAGGTATATCACAAGCAACAAAATCAACTTTACTATTTAATAGCTGACTTGTAAAAAATACATTTCTGCTTAATCTATCTAATTTTGCAATAAGTAAAGTTGATGAGGTTTGTTTTGCTTCTTGAATTGCATTGGTAAGCTCAACTCTAACTTTTTTGTTTGTGCCAGTTTCTATGTCGGTATATTCGTTTAGAATAACACCTTGCTCTTGATTATTAATGTAGTTCTCTACAATGGTTCTTTGAGCACTTAAGCCTAAACCCGATTTTCCTTGCTTCTTTGTTGAAACTCTAAAATAAACTATGTAATTTTTCATAATAATTAACCCTTAATCAATATCTTAGGCTAATATAAGGAGGAATGGGAAGAAAGTCAAGCGTTCGTTTGACTTTCTTCCCACATTCCTTTAATTTAGGATGGACCTAAATTAATATTCTATTTGTTGAAGTATATTGTGCTATTTCTTTTTTGTATTAACAGCTTCAACTAGATTCTTTCCTGCTTTAAATTTAACTGCATTCTTTGCCGGAATATCAATTGATTTTCCAGTTCTTGGATTTCTACCTTTTCGTGCTTTTCTATTAATAATACTAAATGTTCCAAAACCTGTTAAAGTAACAGAAGAACCTTCTTTAAGAAAATCTTGTATTGTTTTAATTGCCGCATTTAAGGCTTTTGATGCATCCTTCTCAGAAATTTGTGCTTTTTTCTTCATCGAAGCTGCTAAATCTTTTTTGTTTGCTTTGATAGCCATAATAAATATTTATTTAATTAATAATTACGTTTTCGATTGTAAATATAATAATAACAACAATAACTCTTTATTTTATCTTGTAAATATTGAGTTTTACTCATTTAGACCTTTGTTTAAATCAATAAAGCCCCTTTTATGGGGCTTTAATCATTATATATCAAAACAATTACTTGCTATAAAGATCTAACACAACGTGCAAAAGCTCTAGAAGTTTTGAACATCTCAGATTGAGTACCATCATCGAAAAATTGACGCCAAGCTTTCTCTTGATTTATCTCAGAACTACTCCAATAGTAGTACCCATAAAAACTACCTATTTTGTCTTTATTATTAGACAATACATTTAATATTTCTTTTGATGGTAGTACCCAATCAATATATCCACCATATGTAGAACCTTCACATACCTTTACAGCATTATTCCAACTGTATTGGTCCCTTTGTGTATCGCCACCAGCAGCCATTACCATATATTTTTTCCCTTGATATTCTATTTGAGGTAGATCATTTGATTCATTATTACCAATTTTTTTAATTGATATGAGCCAATTTCCTTTTACTTGTACAGTTTCACCTCCCTCATTCATAATCTCTTTGGTGCTATTTACATATTCTATTTGAAAAATTGTTCCAACCATTTTCGTTTTTGCTTTAATTACAGGAGCACCATCTGCAGAAGTAGAAATCTCATATAATTCTATATTATTATAATTTGTAATGTCATCACCTTGTATTTTAATAATTTTTCCATTGGCATCTTCAAAAGAATATGTTACATCTGCAATACCCTCCCAATAAAAACCATCACATCCCAGATACTTATGTTGAAAGTTTGATTTATTTGAAGAACTATTAGAAACATCTGAACTTGAAGAACTTTGCACACCCTTAATCTTATTGCTCTTTCCTTGAACACTTGTAATAATATTGAAAATTTTATTTCTGGAAATATCAACAGATTCATCATTTGCAAACTCACTATAACAAAATCCAATACCAGATGCACAAGCAGTCGAGTTCTTAGAAATAAACATCGTCTCAATATTATTTGCAGCTATACTATAATAATATACACTTGAATCTAAAAGAATAGTAGCATCAGGGCTTTTATCTGAAAGGGCCTGATATGATTTGCCTATCAAATAGTTGGCCTCAAAATGATTGGGTTTTTCCTGCAAAAAAGCAATGGATTGGCTTATTACTACTCTATAATTTTTTGCTTTATATTCTTTTCTAACATCTTTGAACTTTAATTTTTTCTGTGAATAAGAATTAGAGAATGTAAAAAACAGGCACAAAATTAAAGTTGTTGTAAAAATTATAGTTTTCATGACAATAAAATATTTAGTTATACATTTACATTCAAAAATAGATAATAGGTGGGTTCTAAAAATTCATTTTTTCAAGATAAATCGTAGAACCCATTAACGATTATCTTAAATCAATTCAAAATTAATACTTTTTTTCTAAATAATCATAATTTAAACTCATTTTTTTACAAATT
>Ga0208648_1001425_pt1 | contig 19443 bp, 14 predicted proteins | sample AntAceMetag02UKL_FD_184772 | JGI IMG/M metagenome (GOLD analysis project Ga0208648, IMG submission 184772) | Saline lake microbial communities from Ace Lake, Antarctica - Antarctic Ace Lake Metagenome 02UKL (SPAdes) (version 2) | ecosystem: Environmental > Aquatic > Non-marine Saline and...
AGGGGCTACAGACAGCTAAATTCTGATAGTCTTGATCCTGATGGGTGCTTGGTGCGAAGCAGAAACTTCGTACTAATAAAAAAATGAAATAACAGGTGCAAAACAAAAGCGGCAGGTTCATCATGGTGGGAATAATGCAAACAAAATAAGGATTTTTGTAACAGGAGAGGTGTTTTTTATTGACATTGACCTTTTAATGGGTGCCAAACTCTTAAATATTGCCAGAGTTCATATAACCTTTTCTAATAGCAAATATCGCAAAGTTCTGTTTTTAAAATCGTAGCATCCTATATGAGCCAGCGTCAGATCAAGTCCAGGCTCCCATACTTCAGGCACTATAAGTACTATAAGTACTATAAGTACTATAAGTACTATAAGTACTATAAGTACTTGAAGTACTTTAAATACTTTAAATACTACAGGCACTTCTATCCTTCAACCTAACCGGGAATATCCGTTGAATCCTTTAACAGTTCGCCAAGTCCCGGGCATTTCTCTTCAGAAAGTCTGCCCGTCTTGGCAAGGTCTTCTGCCACATCCTCAAACCCTATCTCTTCAAGTCTTTTTCGAGTGGGAAGACCGTCATCCGAACACCCCCGATACAGATAGTATTCATCCAGCATTCCCGGATGATTGATCGGGTCCTTACCGCCGCGCAGATTCCCTCTCCAGCCATCGTCCTTACGGGTAATTCCCTGCAGAGCATTAAAACATCTCTCGATCTGGTATGCCCGTTCGGCCGACTCAAAAAGTGCCTTTGGATCACGGCCGGTTATAGCTTTGTACATCTCTCCCATCTCCCGAATCATGATCAGAGGTTCGCTCCACACATTGGCATTGATGACCGGGAGGAAGCAAATCCCCAGGCAATCCATGATCATCTTGTAATTTTCAGACCACCAGACAACCCGTCCTTTTGCTACCGGGCTTTCATGGTCGGCTATTCCCTCGGGAAGATCCTTACCAAACATCTTCTCAAGCATCTCCTCATGGCCGATAATGGCAGCAAAGGGGTGCCCTTTCAGATGATCACCGCCGCGGGTCGCCACCGAAGATGCCAAACTCATGGGAACACCGTAGCTGCAGCTGTAAGTAAAAGACATACCCTTGATGTGAGACCGACAGGCCGCGGTGTCACGACCCAGACGCGAAACAATTTCTTCAGGCCCTTCTGCCAGGATGTCACCAAACCCTTCCCTGGCTGCCGTCATGCGCATCAAGTGCTCTATAAGCCGGTCGTCTCCCCACTGCAGCACCCTGCCGTCGGTTTCCTCTGTCCCGATAAGTCCATTTTGAAAGCATTCCATTGCCATTGCAGCGTTGTACCCGAACTGAATACAGTCCATGCCCATGCGGTTGGACAGATCAGCAAGGTGCAGCATGGCAGAAAAATCAAAGATCCCCAGAAGGGGTCCCAGGTGAAGCATGTGGCCATACTCAATTTTGTCGCCCTTGTCACCCTTGTAGGCACCCTCCTTTATCTCCCATTTTTGGCTGCATGCCACAGGACAGCGATAACAGGCGGTTTGCCCGGTTTTATATTTCTTTACAAAATCATCGAGGTCATAGGCATCCAGCTGCTCTTGGTTGATGAACTGCTGATCGTTTTTGATGCGCTCACATTCACCTTTCTGTGACATCAGGGTAAGGGTTCCGTACTCCCGCTTCATGAGTGTGCCGGGTCCCTTGTTCCATGCATCGCGGTACTGTTTGGCAAGGACGCTTACAGCCTCCTCGTCAGCAACGGGAACGGTTTCGTGATCTTTGCTTTTGATGATGATGGCCTTTAGATTTTTCGAGCCCATCACGCACCCCATACCGGTGCGGCCATTACTGCTTACTCTTTTTGAACCCGACAGGATGCATGCATACTTGACCAAGTGTTCCCCTGCAGGACCAATGCGGGCCGTCTCGCAGCTGCCGTATTTTTTTTGAAGCACAGCATCGGTTTCATACACATCAAGCCCCCAGGTGTCAGCGGCATCGACAATCTTAGGCTCTGTACCCTTCTCGATTAGAAGCGCGGAGGGTTTGGCAGCCCTTCCCTGTATAATAATATGATCATATCCGGCTTGTTTGAACCTGACACCAAACCAGCCGCCGGCATTAGTATCGCCGAAAATGCCGGTCAGGGGACTCTTTGCCGTTACCGTAAATCGAGGTGCGCAGGGAAACGTTGTGCCAACCATGGGACCGCACCCAAAGATAATCGGGCTTTCAGGTGACAGCGCGTCAACTTGAGGATTCTCGCGCGTGAGATCATAGAGCAGTCTCGCGTTTATGCCTGCTCCGCCAATATATTTCTCTATATACTCCTCTGAAAGATCTTCTTCCACGATCTTTGATGTTGAAAGATCAACAACCAGTATTTTCCCTCTCCATCCGAACAATTTTTCTTTTGACATCTGACTGCCCATGGCCTTCTCCTTTTTTGAATACACTTAAATACTATAAAAACATAATGCCGGCAAAAGAGCCCCTTATTCTGATTCACCGGCATTTTTAAATATTTGCTTAAGGACTGATTTGAAAATTTCAAGATGTTCAGGATCAATGCCCTGCTGACCCTTTAACTGCGCCTGTTTTGCAACGGGAAAAAGCTTCTTTGCAAGTTCACTGCTTTTTTTTGTGAGAAATATTTTTTTCTGACGCCGGTCTGTCACGTCCGGAACTCTTTTAACCAGCCACTTCTTTTCGAGACCATCGATCAGCCTTGTAACTGCCGCCTTATCTTTAAAGGTTCGGTCAGCCAGCTGCTGCTGAAACTGCCCGTCGCAAAGCATAGACAGATTTGCAAGAATAGCCCATTCATCCGGAGAAACATCATGTCCTGCCTTAAGAAACATTTTTTGCAGCATATTTCCCACTGCCCGGGATGTTCTCGTAAGCATGGGTCCAAGCGGCTCTTTAGACGGCAATTTTTTTTCAGACATTTCTTCCCCAAATATAGTTGATTTATCAACTGTTGTATCATCAACTATATTTTCTGTCAATGTTTTTATCTTTTCACTGATAAAACATAAAGGAGAGACTAAAAGAAAATTGAAAACAGGGGATTATCTCAGATCAAACTCAACACAGGAATTTTCAGGCACATTCCCGGAGTCAAACCGCGAATCAAGAATAAACAGGCGCTCGGCAGGAATTTTATGTGTTTCGACCAAATACTGCTTCACAGAAAGACCGCGCTGATGCAGAAGATCTTTCAGATCCGCGTCATCAACCACAGTATTCTCCAGCATAAGCTGCTTCATCTCAGCCACAGGCAACCGTTTGTTTAGGCCCAGCATTCCTTTCGGCTTCTGAAATTTCTCAGCCCTATACGCCTTCCTGAGATATTTGTCATATTCTTCCGAAGAAATGACGATATCTGAAGGGTTAAGTTCTTTTTTTTCTTTTCTGGATAGATCATAATATTTCTGCAGCCGCAGCTGATGCATAACCATCTCCTCACGCAGACATTCACGGTCAAGCGCTGTCACCGCGACAGCCTGTATTTCAAGCGTCAGATCTTTTTTCTCTCCAAGAATCCCGGCCAGCACATCAAGTTTTTTTATGATCTCATCGTTCATGCTACCCATGCCGCAGGTAAAAGCAATTCTGCTGATATCCACACCGCCCGGAATCAGCTTGCCCATAAGGGCAAAAGGCGATGTCGCGGCTTTTTGGATCAGATTCACCAGTATCTGCAGAATAACCTTTCCCGCTCTGAAACTCGGGTCATCCAGACGGCCCGATACAGGCAGATCAAGCTCTATCCTACCCTTACGGTCTTTTAACAGCGATACCGCCAGCCCCACAGGCAGACTGGTGGCATCAGGGCTTTTCACGCTTTTACCCAGGGTTAACTGATCAATGAACACCTTATTCTGAGAAGTCAGCTGATTATCCTGTATCGTATACGCAAGATCAAAGGAAAGACTGCCTTTTTCAACAAGACGGCCGATGAATTTTCCGGAATAGGGTGAAAAAGGGCTCATATCAATATTGTCAAAAATAATTTTGATGTCGGCATCAAGCTTTTCCTGCAGGGGTTTTATCGTTCCCGTAAGTTTAAAAGGAGCATACCGGTTAAGCTTGGCATTCATCTTTATATCAGCCGGCGAGTCAGGCTTTGTCGAAATACCAGAGATACGGCCCTGAATATCAGCAAGTTCGGCACTGTAGCGGGGCTTAATACTTTTGTCAACAAACAGCACCCGACCCTTTTCAAGAGTAATCCTACCGATGTTCAGATCAGGAAGAAGCTCTTTTTCTGGAGATTCGGCAGCAGACCCGGGTTTCTGTTTTTCAGACGCATCAGAAAGAGAGCTGAGGTTCATCGTGCCGTCTTTCTCAAGCACAGGCCTCAAAAAAAGTCCTGCAAGTTTTACTGTTTTTATATTAAGGAATAATGGGCGGGTCCCGATGTGCATGGACTTAAAATCAAGGGATGAAATTTTTGCCAGGTCCTCTTTCTCCCCCTTTCGTGCTGCCGCAAAATTTACAAGCTTCATACCGCCCTGCCATATGATAGCTGGATCCGCATCCTCCCTCTGTTTAAAATCAACATTGCCCTTAAGCCCGAGGTTGCCGCCGGTAATGTCAAGCTGAAGAGTCCCCGGCAGATAGCTCTGGACAGTTCTGATATTAAAATCGGAAAAAACAACATCCAGATTTGCTGCCATCGGCACAAGCATAAGACCACCCTGCAGGCTGAGCGCACTTTCGCCGTTTATGAGACAGCGCAGGTCAAGATCGGCAAGGGAATCTCTGACCGTTGATATATTTTTAAAGGTGAGATCGATGGGATCAATACGAAACAGCACCGGCTGTGCCGGCAGCAGGTCTTCAAATGAAACAGCACCTCCGGCAAGCTCGAACTTCTTTACCTTCACCCTCCATTCAGGCTCAGACGGCTGCGGAGCTGCGACAGGCCTGTCTCCGGTCTGATTATCTATACCCACCAGCTTCTGCAGCGAAATGCTGCCGTCCTTTTCGCGGGCAAGGGTAAGGCTCAGGCCTTCTACCGCAATATTGCCGACAACAAGGTTGCGGTCATTGATCCTGCAGTCGATTCCGGAAATACCCATAGAAGGAAGCTTGAATATGGGTTTATCATCAATGCTGACAATTTCAAGCTCTTCAAGTTTCAGAGTGCCCTGTACCTTCACTTCCGCGGCCTTCCTGGCGCTCTGGATATAGCTCACGACAAGACTGGTGCTCAGACGGCCCGATGGCATCTTAAAATTCAGGATTGCCGGCACATAGGGCAGATATTGTGCAAGGCTCAAGTCTGTAATGTTTATTTCAGCACTTGTTTCCAGAGAGTCTGCAAATGGCTTGCTCTGACCGATCAGTTTAAAAGGCCTGCCGTTTATTGTGGCGGAAAATGTCGGCTGCACAAACTGGTCAAGATGGTGCTTAAAATTAGAGATCAGCGGAAGGTTAAGCTCAATATCCGTTACGCTGTGAACAGCCTTTTTCGGTTTGTCGTTAAACTCGATTGAGCCGCCGGCTATCTTTATATTGGCAACAGAAAACAGCACAGGTTTTGTCGTTTTTTCTTCTGATTTTTTTTTATCATCCGTGAGCAGATCTGAAAAATTGTAGTCATTTTTCTCAGTTCGGACGAGACGGAAAGAGGGATTAACAAGAGAGACTTCACTCAGGTCTATACCGCCCTCATATACAGAGACAATCTCTGCATTCACGCGCAGCTGGTCAATAGAGACGAAACTCAAGTCCGAGCCCTTTTCCCGTACAGACAGGCCCTTAACTGTGAGACAAAGTTTGAAGGGATTAAACGATACGGACTCAACACTGACCGGACGGTTAAGATTTTTTGTGAGCTGCGATTTAAGAACAACCTTTAGAATTGCCGGCAGCCCGAACACAAAAAAAACGGCCAGTATAAGTGCTGTAGCTGTTGTGTACAGAAAATATTTGACAGGTTTACGCATAGAAGGTCTCCTTTCCCCAAGATAGCCGGAAGGAAGCTTAAAGCCGCAGCAGGTAATGGGTGCACCTCAGGTATTAATAAAGATACTGCTTTTTTATACGGCCGGAATAGAAACTTCCTTTATATTTTGGTTTTAGCATCTGCTGGTTAGTTGTCAATATGTTTTATTTTTCTATAGATAAAACAGAAAAGAACCGCAATAAGACCATAAAAGAAAATAAGATTTACTAGGCCCATACTTATCCATTTCAGACAGGTGGTAAAAGACAAGATCCAGGTCATAAAATCTAACCTTGAAGGATATGCTGACATTACAACAGCGGCAAGGATATTTTCAAGATAGTCAAAACCAAGAGTTGTAAGGGCAAAAACACTCCAGGGTGCCCCCTTTGTCCCATGCACATAACCCAGAGACAGATTTATAAAAACCAGATAGAGCAGTGTAAACACAAAAGGCCAGGCAGCATCAATGGTAAATTTAGATTTGATATATACAGCTCTTCCCTCCTCACCATAGTCCCCCGCTGCCTCATAAATATAATCCGGTGTGGGAAAGAACTTAAGATCCAGCGTACCTGCCACACCCATAAATTTGCCTGATTCTGCTTTGTGATTTGGAAGAAAATAACCGACAAAACTCACAAAAAGGACCAGTGAGATAATAAGCATAGGAATATTTGAAATCCTGTTAACAAATTTGACGATTTTCTTCATTAAGCCGCCGATAAATTTTAATCTAATTCAACAGTTATCCGCTACATATTTTAATAAGGCAGTACGGATTGAGATATGAAAGTAATCCTAACAAATATATATCCTTATTGAAATAAAAACAGCGAACACTAAAAACATAGAAAGGTATAAAATGTTTAAAAATACAGGTTTTACAACAAATTCAATAGCAGGACTGGTCATAATTTTAAGTGTGCGGAATGAAGCATGATACCGATATCCGAATATTCATCTAAAGCCGTTTATCTGATCACTTCCCAAAAAATCCGGTTTGCCCTGTCCATTCCGGTAAACCTCCCCAGCATCTTTCGCGAGCCGTCTTTTTCGCTCAGCTGATCACAGTAATGAAGGCTTGCGGCTTCCACCCTTTTTTTGTAGTCCGGATCTGTTATTCTTTCCGCCGCATCAATCATCTCAAGATAACAGGCAAGATAATCTCCTGCACAATCACAGGCTTTATCAATAAGTGCATTATCCGGCATGGCATAAACCGTATAATCTGTCAAATATGGGTTCATCCATTCTTTGGCCTTTTTCTCCGGAACAATGTCGTACCTGTCATAAACTTCCTTTAAAGGAGAAATATATTTATCCTGATAATCTTTATCTTTAAAAAGCGGAATAAAATTCATGTAGACAAACGACTTCTTCTTCATACAGGAAAAATCAATAGCCAGAAGCGGAATATCATAATCAGCTTCCGGATATATCTCAATGGCAAATATCTCAAGACCCGGAACTTTCACTGAACAGCGCATCATTGAAATTTTCCGCACCTTTTCCATCTTCCAGTTATACATGTTCAGCTTAAACACGCCTAAAAACTTTTTTATCTCTCTCAGATCATCCGCTACAGGTATCGGCTCAAGAGCATATCTTGATTCAAGGTGAGACAGTATCTTGTTTTTGAGTGTTTCCATAGCAAAACTCCTTTAGAAAAAATATTAATTCTAGAACAAAACTTCAGTCTTCAAGATAACAAATAAACAGATCAATCAATGCCGCTGCTATTCCTTTTAGGACAAGACTCTCTTCAAGGACTTCCACAATTCTGTCGGTGTTACAATAATATGTTTCTATGATTTCTCTTCCAATTTCACTTTGGGATAAAACATCATCCCGGAAACCACGCAAGACATTAAGCCCTTTTTCATCAGCAAGAGCCAGCCTTTCTGCTGCGCAACTGGATGTCACGCTAAAATCAAGCACAAACAGCTGCTCTTCATTATAGCTTGCAATGATTTGACCGGTTCCCGGCATTTGGCTGATGTGAGTCCTCTGTGTCCAGAAACAGCCGCTTGCATTTTGTATTTCATGGGTATCACTAAATACAAGGTCTCCATTTGAGTACCAGTTAACATCAAATATAGCACCCTTAACCCCACCAGAATACCTGACAAAAAAAGTAACCGGCGCATTCCAGCTAAAAGTATTCACCACTGGGAATTGATTATCACAACCGGTCATATTTGCCACCGCTTCAGCAGAGGTTGTAAAAGCACTATCCACCGTGATCACAGGCGAAGCATAAACCGTCGAACAAAACAAAACCACCAAAAATAAAACACTCAAAATATTCAATCGATCTTTAGTCATTATCACCTCCAGTTTTCTCATAATTGTTCTTTTAGCACTTTAATCTTATCCTTTGCGGGTAATTTTTTAATCTCACTCTCAAGCTTAAGCGCATCACTTCTTGACATTTCCATGCTGACGGCTGCCAATTCAACCGGACATCGAAATCGGGTATACTTAGCCCCTTTTCCCGCATTGTGTTTTTCGATCCGTGCAGTTACATCTTTTGCGATCCCGCAGTACAGGGAATTATCGGCACATTTTATCAAATAAACTTTCCAACAATCTTCTTCTTTTGTTATCATCGGCCTGATCTTATGCCGCTCTGTTTTGTAATCGGAAGCCGGTATAAAGAAAGAGACCCTTTGCCGGAAACATAAGCATCTGCCCTTTCCTCCACCTTATCCGTAGAAAGGCCAAGCTTCTCAAAGATGATCTTTAAACAGTAAATAATATCCTCACGGCTTTTCAGGATCTCCACCTTTGATTCTACAATTGCAGCGCGATAATTATGCCCGCGGTGATCACCATCACATATCTTAAATGATGCCGCAGGATTTTTTTCAAGACAGGTGTTCATACGACCGCCGCATTTTGTCCCGGTATACAGATAATTGTCGTCAACCGCATAGGATGTTTCAACCGCATAGGGCTGTCCATCATCTATTCCAATAAGTGTTCCCCAATTTTCATCATCCATCAGTTTTCTGATTTCCTGATCTGATATTGCTAGTCCCATTTACTTTTCCTCCCAAAAATAATTTTTAATAAAATATACTTTAAGTACTTCAGGCACTTCAAGTACTTTAGACACTTTTTTGTTTACGCCCTGTACGACTCAACCGCAGCCGCAGACATTACCATGACCCCGCCAATGACTGTTGTGATATCAGGCACTTCATATAATATCACAATAGCATATATTGTACCATAAACAGGCTGAAGACAGGAAATAAGACTTGCGGACTTTGCTTTCATAAAGCACAGGCTGCCCGCAAAAAAACTGTGGGGAATTGCTGTAAAAAACAGCCCCAGCACGATAAGCTTTATCCATGTGGACAGATCGATTGTGGCTACTGCAGGCGTAATAAATAGCATCCCGCATATACCCGCTATAAAACTCTGGTACATCATGGAAGTATCGCCCCTGTATTCTGACAGATAATTCCGCTGAATAACATTCCGCAGAGAAAAAAGAAAAGCGGAAAGAACTCCCCAGCAGACACCCTGAGTAATATCATTATCAAAAGAAAACTCAGGCACCATCAGATACACACCAAAAAGTACCAGAGCGCCGCACATAATGTCATAAAGATGAGGTTTTTGTCCTTTCCACAAAGGCTCTAAAAATACGGTTATGATAGGATAGGTAAAAAGGGATATCATACCAATAGCAACGCTGGACACCTGTATGGAATGGAAAAAGGTTACCCAGTGAAGTCCCATGAGAACACCCTGTAAAATCATGAGGGTATAATGACTTGAGCTTTTTAGCCTAGCCTGCCGACCTGTGCTTTTAAGAAGCATAAACAGTCCAGCCGAAGCGATTAAGGTGCGAATGGCTGTTATGTCAATAACCGGAAGATCAATCAGCTTGGCAAAAAGCCCTGTACCGCCGAAAAGAAGGCTCGAGATATGTAGACCATAAAGACTTTTCTGCTTTTGATTCATAACTCTCTTACACTTAATAAATACACTTACCCTTTGGACAAGGACTTTGATTGGTCACCCAAACTTATGCCATATGTCACAATTATAGGGGACCGTTGAAATCGGGGCCCCATTTTGGCCGAGCCTCAGTTATAGGTTTTTTTGTGGATCTAAGGCGACGCATGTCTGAGTCCCGATAAAGGATACTTCCCGCAAAAAGCTGCGGGGTATCTCGGTAATTAAACCGATTATTTTGATACATGCCGCTTAACTCCGCACCAAACCAAAGGAACCACACAGCCAGAAACTATGGTTAATAAATTTAATTAACAAATTAAAAGACAATACTATTTCCACGAAATAGTATTGTCAATATAAACGTACAGGATTGTCAAACCCTTTTTCATTGACACATCTGTCACTGTTTTCCTATACTGTTTGAAGAAAAAGAGTTTAGTTTATGTGCTAAATATTTTCAGGAAACAAATTAGAGGAATACATGCATACTTTCTTCCGCAAACGGCACAAGAAACTTAAAATGCGCAGGCTGACCGCACGCGAACTTGGACCGTTAAAAGTAGAAATGATTAACCTGCTGGCACCTTCCCGTGACCCTTTTTCATCAGTGGAATACATCCTTGATGCAGGCCCCTGTAAACAGCTGATAAAAACGTATGCTGAAAAAACCGGCAAAAGGATCACCCTGACCCCGATCATAAACAAGCTTCTGGCCCTGGCCATTTCAGAAAACCCCGAATTCAACAGGATGATCTTTTCCAGCAGGGCATATCAGCTGGAAGAGGTACACATCGCAAATACAGTGCTGATACCCGGCACTGACTCGATAACCTATGTGATCCTGGAAAATCCACAGCAAAAGCCCCTTGAAAAGATCCAGCAGAAACTGTTTGCCGGTATATCAGATACATCGGCCAGTGCATCCGGACAGCAGGACAGCCCAATAGTTACTCTGCTTACAAACCTGTGCTACAGAACAGGAGCGTACCGGATTATCGGCCAGAGAAGAACCTTTACCCTTGCCTTTGAACAGGGGCTGATGGCAAACCACACCCTTTCAAATCATGTATACGACACACAGGCAAACTTTTTCATGCGCAAGGATATTCAGCCGGCAATATATGACGGCATCAAATATCATCTCAGCTGGCCGCAAAAAGAGCCTGTTGCTTCCGGCGATACAGTAACACTTAAGGAAATGATGCACCTTTTTGTTAAAACAGACCACAGACTTATTTCCGGAGTACATTCCCACCGGTTCGGCAAGAGCCTTGAACGCATCGCGGCAAATCCAGAAAACTTTATGTAAAACTACACACCGCTTCTGCTTTAAGCTTTTTAATTTTATCCAGAATATAGATCGAAACTAAGGCAGGTCTATTTCAGAGACTTAACTGAACAACCGGGATAGAATTGATCGTTTCTTCGGAGAGGATGCACTCGGCATAAGCCGCCGGTACTCAGGCAGCTCAATGGTGCGTGTCACCGGCCCGCAGAGAAAGCTGTGAATAAGCATTTGGTCCGGGCGCAGTTTAAAGTCTTCACGTATTTTTTCAAATCTCATTCCGCCGATTGCACATACCCCCAGACCGAACTCAGCCTGCCTGTCCATAAGGACCTGGCCCATGGCACCGGCTTCCAGTGTGGCAAGATGAAGTGTTTCCTGACCAAAAACATTATGCAGGCAATCCAGGTCGGCAATAAGAAATACACAGAATTTTGCTTTATTATAGTAAGCTCTGTTCCCTGGAAAATGAGCAGAGCTGATATTCTTAACAGGCGTGGCCGTAACAGAGATCAAAACATGCCGGGCAGGGTGATAATAATAGATTCCGGGTAAAATCCCTTCCACAGCGTCCGGCTTTACAACCACATATGTTTTAACCGAATAAGCACTACTGATTGAAGGATAAAGATATGCTGTACCCTCTCCGCCGGGCGCCGATCCAAGAAGTGCCATGAATTGGCTGAAAGCTGCAAAAAGAACCGGCCTGTCATCATAGCTTCTCCGGGTTGAGCGAAGCAGGTAATCAATTTTTTCAACCTTTTTGTTTCCCAGGGCAATTGAAACTGCTTCCTTTTTAAAGTTTCTAAGATGCAGCTGCTTTTGGTGAAGCAGCCGATGTTCTTCTTCAGACAGTGTGTTCAGCTGGCCAAATTGCGAAATCTTGTCAGTATTCAGATAAGACCTGTCCGGAAGATGTCCGCTAAAATGGTCAAATATTCCCGTATCTGTTTTTTGCATATAATCATAAAGCCGGCTGTCTTCCCGAACACTACCATCATGAGCCGGCCCCCCAAGCATACAGTAAACAAACATATGGCTTGAATCTAATTTAAAAAGTTGTCTAACCCTTTCAAAGTCAAGCCCGCAGACAGGACACAAAGCCATATTAAATTCAGCCTGACGGCTTAGCAGCAGCTGTCCCATATAACCGGCATCCAGTGTTACCAGGGCCCGGCTCATAACCGTATAGACTGGATTTATAGCCTCAAGCTGAGCAATAAAGAAAACAGAAAATGCCGATGACGTAAAAGCATCCCGGTTAAAAGAATAGTGAACCTCAGCATCTATATCAGCCCGTTCTGTAATAAGGTAAATCATATGGCTGACCGGATTATAGAAATATATCCCCTCCCCTAAACCGTCTATTCTGTTTTTCCTGACGGATATATAGGTCTGAACCGCATTGAGTCCTCCTGCAGAGGGATAAAGATACCTCGGTTCATTGTCCACGATCTCCTGCCTGAGAAGAGAAAGCAATCCGCTGAACAGGTCAAAAGAAATTGATCCGGAAGAAAAGCGACGGCAGCTGGATCGCATTAAATATGCTTCTTGATTGAAAGCGACGTCCTCAAGTTCGATAGTAACGGGTCCGGAAAAATCAGGCTGCAAAGAAAGATCACTGCCGGATTGCTGTTCAGAAAAAGATGTCTCCGTACTAGGCCCATCAGAGACAGTCTGCAGATAAGCGGCAATGCCCGCGGGGGTCGGGTTGTCCAGAAAAACCTCGGCACGAATTGTCAAACCCTGCTGTTCTCTGATCTTCTCAGCGATCTGAATCAGATTTAAAGAGGTCATGCCGAAGTCAAACATGTCGTCTTCCAGTCCGAGCTCATCAGCCTGGATCACCTCCCTGATAATATTAAGGACAGCAGCTGCAAATCCTGCATCCGGGCCCGGAAACTTTGATTCGGAAACTTTTTTGGCCAGTATTTCTGATGCCTGACAGGGAGCCATGATCTCACTAACATCAGTTTCAAGATCACTGTTTATCAATGCCGCGCTGTTATCTTTTTCCGGCTGCAGATAAGCGGCAATACCCGCCGGCGTCGGGTTGTCCAGAAAAACCTCGGCATGAATTGTCAAACCCTGCTGTTCTCTGATCTTCTCAGCGATCTGAATCAGATTTAAAGAGGTCATGCCGAAGTCAAACATGTCGTCTTCCAGTCCGAGCTCATCGGCCTGGATCACCTCCCTGACAATATTAAGGATTGCTGCTGCAAATCCTGCATCCGGCCCCGGAGACTTTGATGCGGAAGCTTTTTTGGCCAGGACTTCTGATGCCTGACAGGGAGCCATAATATCACTGATATCAGTTTTAATATCGCTGTTTTTTATTTCCGGCTGTAGATAAGCGGCAATACCCGCAGGGGTCGGATTGTCCAGAAAAACCTCGGCACGAATAGTCAACCCCTGCTGTTCTCTGATCTTCTCAGCGATCTGAATCAGGTTTAAAGAGGTCACACCAAAATCAAACATATCACCATCGGCCCCGAGTTCATCAGTCTGGATCACCTCCCTGATAATATTAAGGACAGCGGTTTTTATGATGTTTTTATCTACAGACAATTTCAGTTCTTTGTCCGGTATTTTGTTTCCAGACATGCGGACAGGCCAGGGAAGTGCTTTGCGGTCAACTTTCCCGTTTGCAGTGAGAGGAAAGGCTTCAAGAAACCCGATAACATTAGGCACCATATAATCAGGAAGCACTGCTGCTGCATGCTTCTTCAGCGCTTTTATGGACGGGGCCGTTCCAGCCTTAAGCACAGCATATGCCACCAGTTTTTGATCCCCCGGAGAATCCTGTCTGACCTCTGCCAATGCTTCAACAACATCAGAATGGCTCCTTAACGCATGTTCGATCTCACCGAGCTCGATACGGTATCCGCGGACCTTTACCTGAAAATCTTTTCTGCCGAGAAATTCGATGTTACCCTCCGGAAAATAACGGGCCGTATCACCGGTACGATACATTTTTCCTTCCTGCCGTGTGCAGTAAGGATCCGGTATAAAGCTCTGCGCCGTAAGCTCCGGCTCATTTAAATATCCCTCACTGAGACACTCTCCGCCGATAAACAGGTCTCCGGTAACCCCCACAGGACAGGGAGATAAGTTTTGATCCAGAATATAGTACCTTGCATTTTGTATGGGCCGGCCGTAAGGTATGCTCCGCCACGCCGGATCAACAGATTTAATCGAAAAATAGTTAGACCAGACCGTTGCTTCTGTAGCACCGCCCAGGCTGACCACTTCAGCCCCGTTAAAAACCTTTCTGATATCATCGGCAAGAGGCAGGGGTATCCAGTCACCGCTTAAAAAGACCAGTCTGAGTTTCTTATTGCTGACCGGCCGGGTACGGGCCCTTAATCCCGGAACAAGCAGATCAAGAGCAGCCGGAGCCGAATCCCAGAACGTTATTTCCTGCTCACACAGCATGCGGGTAAGAGAAGCCGCGTCTTTGCGCTGTTCATCACTGACAATGTGAATGCTTCCGCCGCAGGCAAGCAGACCGAAAAGATCAAACACCGACAGGTCAAAACTAAGTGCTGTGACAAAGAGGACCGAATCCTTATCCGTAAATGAAAAAGTTTTATGGGCCCACTCTATCAGGTTGATGACAGGCTGATGAACGACCACGACACCCTTGGGCTTTCCTGTGCTGCCGGAAGTAAATATGACATAGGCCGTACTGCGTGAAGTGGCTCTGCACTCCGGCGCTTGAGCGCCCTCTTCCCGTGCAATTAAAGAAGCCTCCCTGTCCAAAACGACCACCTCTGGCCCCGTTCCCTCAAACAGCCCGAGATGTTTGTCCTGGGAAATAACAATAATGATCCCTGCACTGCGAATGACCCCTGCCAGCCGCGCCCGGGGGAAAGAGGGTTCCAGCGGAACATAGGCACCACCGGCCTTGAGGATACCCAGAAGCGCGATGATCATGGAATGAGAACGGTCAAGACTGACCCCGACCAGAGTTTCAGGACCCACCCCTTTTTTCTGAAGGTGCCATGCAAGCTGGTTCGCTTTCCTGTTCAGTTCCTCGTAGGTAAGGATAGTGCCTTCATATACGGTTGCTGTATTATGGGGGTGTTTTTTTGCCTGATCTTCAAAAAGTTTATGGATACAGACATCCCGGCAATATTCGTTTTCAGTATCATTCCACTGATAAAGTATTTTGTGTATCTCCTCAGGCAAAAGCAGGGGCAGTTCGGCAAGCGGTTTTTTTGGAGCAGCGGCAATCGCTTTCAAAAAAACAAAGAACTGTTCTTTCAGTCTGCCGGCAGTTTTTTCACTCACCCGACAGGGATCAAAAACCCAGCGGCAAACCGACACATCATCAGCAAGTATCAGAGAAAATTCACTTCCGGCGGTAATGGTATAATCATCCATGCCGGTCACCTTATTCACCATAACCGGGAACAGCGACTTTTTCAGGTTTAAAGAAACAGAAGTAAGAGAAGGATATCTTGAAAAAATATCACGGACATACGTTCCTCTGCTTTTAAGCAGATCCAGATGCTGGTGCAGCAGCCCGGCAAATTCATAAAAACCGGCTGATGGATCTGCTGCTGTTCGAAACGGCACACAGGCTGAAAAAATATCATCCAGACCGGACAGACTTCGGCCAAGCGCTTCATGGCTAAACCCCATATCAAACCGGTTCATTCCGGTAATCCGCATAAGATAAGCAGCAAAAGCAGCAAGGAGCATCTCCCATCCGGCTGTATTGCCGTCAGGAACAGTCAATGCAGTGAATTCATCAGGAACCTGAACCCGAAGGCTTCGGTAACGGCAGGGAGCAGAACTTTCAACAGATAGATTATCAGCTGGAAATGAAACCGGGTGTGGATTTAAAAATTGCTTCGTCCAGAACACTTCATTTTTCGCAGCAGCATTAGACAGTTCTGTTATGCGGCCGGCTGTTTCAGGATCTGGATCAATAAAACGAAAACCCTTATTCATCTTATACCTGTCCAAAAAATCCCCTGCGCTCAGGGATGTGCTGTCAGGCGCAATAAACCGGTCAATACAAATATCATGACTGGTTGTGGCAAGGGTAAGAGAATTGTCATCGCACCCGACCAGTGTTCCCGGCAGATCCACAGACACTGACGGCAGGACCTGTATCCGGGGAACCATAAAGTAGGTACTCCCTGCAGCGAGTTTAGGGGTACCCAAAGGATTATGGCTAAAACCGAAATCAAGAGCCCGGGCAAAAGCATTCATCTCTTCAGCAGACAAACACCACGACAAAACTCCCCCAACTGGCGGACGCTTGTACTTACCGTAATAGGTCCGTTCTTCCAGGTTTTGAATACTAAGCGTTTCACAATTATCTGTCAGCTCATCCAGAAGCTCAGAAAAAGATTCCATGGCTGCTTCATAACATTTTATATTAAGGCTGAAAGCCGTTTCTTGATCCGACAATGCCAGGGTTCGCTGTTTCAGCGTACTGCCTTCATCCACACCGGGAACGATAAAATGCCAGGTAATACCGTGACGCGGTTCCCGGTTGATGATCGCCCATGAGGTGGCATGCATGCCCGCATACCTCGGCAGCGGCGAATCATGGTAGTTGATGGCATATTTCCGGGGAATTTCCAGGATTTCTTCGGTCAAAATATCGGGATTAACAATACTGAAGAGATAATCAAAAGGCTTTTGCTTTAAAAATGTCTGCAAATCATCTTTTGGATACGTATGACGGAAACCCTGTTCATCAGCCCACGCTCGAATTGACGGATCGGATGAGATGATACCCTCAATTTGATGACCGCGATCCAGCATCAGCTCACTGCACCGGGTAAGAAGACTTGTTTCACCAATAATACAGCAGCTGAATGTCTTTTGATCTCGGGTTTGGTCTTTTGCCGAATGCATTTTATACATAGTGTTCATGTGACCCTGCAAAAAAAATAATGCTCTATATTATATCATCATACGAAACACCGATTTTTTGCAAAGCCATGTCAATATGCTCTCTGGAAATAGGTGTATTCACAATATCAAGTGCCCGCTGCCGGCTCATTTCTCCGTTTCTCACAAGGGTGCTGATCTCAACTTCATGCTGAGAATATCCAAAAGACTTTTCCGCAAGAAATTGTGATACAACATTGAACAGACAATTTGTTGAACCGGCCGGCCAGCTTATCTTTGGAAGTTTAAACCCGAGTTCACGGGAAATGATACGAAGGATCTCATCCTCATCATAATCAATGTACTGAAATGGAGAGACAAGGTTAACGGACTTAAAGTTCTGATGAAAGTACATGGCCAGACTATCAAACATCTCATAGACAGACCTGAATTCGGGTTGTTCTGCTATGGCCTTCATGAGCTCTTCGTCAGAGACCCGGTAAATCCAGAAAAGCTCTCTTCCCTTTAAAAATTCCTGGCCTTTTGTATATCCCCCCAGCAGAAGTGTAATACCATGCCGAAGAGCTGCCTCCCGAAGATACACATCAATTAAAGCATTGCATATTCTGCAGTAGTACACATTCTTTTTTTGAAGCAAAAGATGTGTAAAAAGTGATTTGATCAGGCTGGGCTTGAACATCATCAGGTCAACCCCCAGAGCGTCAGTCGCATGAATAACGTTCTGATACATTTCATCGCTGCAGAATCCATTATCAACAAAGACAGCCAGAGGATTTAACCCCAGTTCTTTTTTTGCGAGATACAGGGTCATGGTGCTGTCCTTACCGCCGGAAACACCCACGATGCAGTCATAGGTCCCCTGCTGATCTGCTTTCAAACTCTCAACCTGTTCCCGCAAAGCTGCAAGACCTGTAGCAGAAGGCGCCTGATGTTCTGAACGGTTTCTATTGCCCTGGCCGGTACATACAGGGCAAAGCCCCTTCTGATCAAACTCAACATGGCCCTCCACTCTGGGCATGATACAGCAGTTACAGCGTTGCATATTTAAAATCCTTTAAACAAATTACTTTATTAATCCCCTAAAAAACTTTTTTTTATAAGTCCCGGCACTGCTCAGGGTCTCCGCATAGCCCCTAAAAAGTCCCGAAATGTCTCTTCAGATGAGTGTTTGGGCCGCCAAGCCGAAGCTTTTGTAAATTTTTTGTTGCTCACCACAATCGGATACTCCAACAAAGTCACCCAGCCCTGGGACGATTTATACAGATAAAAAAAGAACAGAAGGTTGACAAACGTTTTCAAGCTCTGAGGCGAAAGATCAATTACTTTGATCCCGGCAATATCAAAGAGTTTTCGAAAGGTCGTATGATCATCCGTTGCCAGATTAAAGATCCCGGGGATATCCCGGGTTATGGCAAGATACAGGCTTTCGCCCAGATCATCCTCATGCATTAGCTGAATCTGAGGATTATGCCCCTTAATGAACAGCGTTAGTTTTATTCGGAACAGATCATTAAAGAAATTGTTGAGGTTCGGGCCGGCAACAATCGGGGGTCGAAAAACAGTGATAATCATTTCAGGATGTGTTTTTATAAAGCCGTATAAAAATTTCTCAACCGTAACCTTATCCGAGGAGTAATAGCTGTCTTTGTTCTCCACCAAAGGATAATCTTCGGTTATCCCGATCGGATTGTCAGCATGGGCACCGTACGAAGCGATGCTGCTGGTATATATTAATTTCTTCACGCCGTTAGCCGCGCAGGCTTCAAAAACGTTTTTCGAACCGTTTATATTAATGTCGCGACTCTTTTTCTTGTTGTGCATTTCCCGGACAACAAAAGCCAGATGAATAACAGTATCTACGTCCTTAAAAAGCTCACAAATTTTATCGCTTCGTACATCTTCCCGGAAAAAAATGACTTTTTTGCTGTCACCCTTCCAGGGGGTTACATCGATTCCGATGATATTTTTAACTTGCGGGTCTTTTTCCAAAAGCGGCAGCAAGGTTTTGGCAAAGTAACTGTTGATACCGGTAATAGCGATGTTGGTCATATCTTTTTTCCATAATTCCTGTTAAGTCCGTTTTAAGCAGTCAAAAAAAGTCGGGCGGAAATCCTCCTTCTTAGGACGTTAAATATTTTGCAATATATATACCAAGCATTACATAGCAGAAACTGTATTATAAAAAAACAAGTAAAAATTTGAAGATTGTTAACAATTTTACCGAAAGACAAATAGTAATGTGAACTGAACCGCTTCGCGGAGACACCTCACAATCGCCCAACGAACAATATCTATCCATCTTGCAAAAATTAATTTCTGAAACAATCAAAATCTAATACAATATCTCCCTGGTAAATGTTTTTTTCTT
>Ga0208648_1001426_pt1 | contig 19424 bp, 14 predicted proteins | sample AntAceMetag02UKL_FD_184772 | JGI IMG/M metagenome (GOLD analysis project Ga0208648, IMG submission 184772) | Saline lake microbial communities from Ace Lake, Antarctica - Antarctic Ace Lake Metagenome 02UKL (SPAdes) (version 2) | ecosystem: Environmental > Aquatic > Non-marine Saline and...
CGTGGAAAAAGTTTTTGAAGAGTTTGGCAAAGCCGCCAAGCATGCTCGCGCCGGTAAAGGCCCGTATTTGATTGAGTGTAAGACGTATCGTCACCATGGTCACTTTGAGGGTGATCCCTGCAACTACCGTCCTGAGGGCGAGCTTGAGCAGTGGATGAAAAAAGATCCGATCGTGCTGTATGAAAAGAAGCTGAAAAAAGAAGGCGTCATGACTGATAAACAGATGCAGGCCATTAAAGATGAAGCCAAGAAAGAAGTAGTGGATGCAGTCGTATTTGCTCGTGCCAGCGCCATGCCTGAAGTTGAAGAGCTGTATAAGGATATTTTGGCATAGACCGGGTAGGGCGTAATTGATAGTGAAAAAATATTTTTTTGGAGGAACTATAAATGTCTGAAATGAAGAAACTCAATGTGCAATGGGCAATTAATAATGCGATCGCGGAAGAGATGCGTCGCGACCCAAACGTTTTTATCGTTGGTGAAGACGTGGGCGGCCCTGGCGGCCCCTTTGGCGTAACACGCGGTTTGCAGGCCGAATTCGGTATGGACCGCGCTGTTGATACACCTATTTCAGAGGGTGCCATTGTAGGTCTGTGCTGCGGTGCTGCCGCATCCGGTCTGCGTCCAGTGGCTGAAATTATGTTCATGAATTTTATCACTCTGGCGGTTGAAGAATTTTACAATCAGGGTTCAAAAATGCGCTGGATGTTTGGCGGTCAGGTCAAGCAGCCCTTTGTTGTGCGCGCCATGACTGCAGGCGGTTTCGGTGCCGGTCCGCATCACTCATCATCCCTTGAGGGCTGGTTTGCCAGCATGCCGGGTATGAAGGTAGTTATGCCTTCTAACGCTTATACTGCAAAAGGACTGATGAAGTCGGCTATTCGCGATGACAACCCTGTGCTGTATGTTGAGCCGCTGTCATCCTACACCATTAAAATGGACGTTCCGACTGATGAGTTCCTGGTGCCTATCGGTGAAGCTCAGCTGGTCAACGAAGGCAGCGATGTGACAATCGTCAGCATCGGTCGCATGCGCCTTGAGGCTGAAAAAGCAGTTGCCATGCTTAAAGAAGACGGTATCAGTGCTGAGCTGCTTGATCTGTGTACCGTGAATCCGCTTCCGATGGAAGATATTTACAATTCAGTCAAAAAGACTAATCGTTTGGCCATTATCCATGAGGCTAAAGAGGTTATGGGTATCGGTGCAGAAATTGCTGCTTCTGTTCAGGAACACCTGTTTGACTGGCTGGATGCACCGGTTGTACGCTGTGCGGCTCCGTTTACTCATATCGCATTCCAGCCCCTGCTGGAGAAACATTACCTGCCGAATGCTGATAAGCTCGTGGCTAAGGTAAAAGGCTTGATGGGATAAAGTTAATAGTTGATATGCCGGGCAGGCTGGTGTTACCGCCGGCTTGCCTATGCTCTTTTAAGTAGTGCAGTAGAACAGTTACCAGTAATTATTAGAAATGGAGATTATAGAATGGCTACCAATGTAACCATGCCCAAACTGGGCCTTACCATGGAAACAGGTAAGATCGTAGAATGGAAAACGGGCGAAGGAGAAGAAGTTAAAGAAGGTGCGATTCTCCTGATTGTTGAAACTGAAAAGATTACCTATGAAGTTGAAGCACCGGCCACCGGTTTGCTGCATATTATTGTTGCAGCTGAGGAAGAAGTTCCTGTTGCCGAGTTGATCGCTGTTATAGCCGCCGACAAGGCTGAGCTGGATAGCGTTTCTGCTGGTGGCGCACCCGCAGCTGTTGCTCCGGCTCCTGCTGCTGATGCACCTGCCGCTGCAGCACCTGCTGCTGCCGATGCACCTGCTGCCGCAGCAGCACCTGAGCGTGCTCCCGGCGAGCGCGTCAAAGCTTCACCGCTTGCAAAGAAACTGGCTGCAGAGGCTGATATCGACATCAGCATGCTCGCCGGCAGCGGTCCTGACGGACGCATTGTAAAAGAAGATGTCGAGAGCTATCTTGCCTCTAACAAGGTTCGCATAACGCCTGTTGCCAAGAAAATAGCTGACGCACAGGGACTGGATATGGGTGCCATCACCGGCTCCGGTGCTAACGGCAAGATTATGAAGGAAGACGTAGAAAAGGCTATTGCCGCTGCCAAGCAGGCACCTGCTGCTGCCGATAAGAAAGCTGCTGCTGCTGATGTGGCCGACGGCGACCGTATGGAGAAACTTTCCGGTATGCGCAAGGTTATTGCGCGCAAGATGCTTGAAAGTTGCAACTCTGCAGCCATGGCATACATGGTGTACGAAATTGATGCCACATCTATCCAGGATTTTCGTCAGAAGATCCTGAAGAAGACCGAAAAGAAACACGGCCTTCGCGTGACCATCACTGACTTTATGCTGAAGATTACGGCCGAAGCCATTCGCCAGCATCCGGTTATTAATACCCGCTGGGTTGAGGGCGAGGGCATCCTCTTTCAGGATCAGATCAATATCGGCATGGCCATGGCAGTTAAGGCCGGCCTCGTGGTGCCGGTTATTAAGGATACTGATAATAAGTCCATTATTGAAGTTGCCAAGGATCGCGTCGACCTTATCGACAAGGGCCGCAACGGCAAGCTCGGTCCTAAACAGATGACCGGCGGAACATTTACGGTATCTGCAATGGGTATGTTCGGCACGGATATCTTCACGGCTATTATTAATCAGCCTGAAAATGCAATTCTTGGTGTTGGAACCATTAAAGACAAGCCTGTTGTTATTGACGGGCAGATTGTGATTCGGCCGATGATGAATTTGGCACTGACCTATGATCACCGCACTATTGATGGTGCTGCGGCCGGTCGTTTCATGCAGACGTTGAAGCAGTTCATGGAAGATCCGATGATGATTTTGGCCGGTTAAAAACAGCGGCAATTCGAGAACTTTTCACAGAAGAAGTTTAACAAGATTAATTTTGATAGTGATAAAGGAGTAGATTAATGGCAACTAATGTAACCATGCCCAAGCTCGGTCTTACCATGGAAAGCGGTAAGATTGTTGAATGGAAAGCCGTTGAAGGCGGTGAAGTAAAACAAGGCGAGATTCTTCTTGTCGTTGAAACTGAAAAAATTACCTATGAAGTTGAAGCACCGGCAACCGGTTTGCTGCATATTATTGTTGCAGCTGAGGAAGAAGTTCCTGTTGCTGAGCTTATCGCCGCAATTGCAGCCGACAAGGCTGAACTCGATGGTCTGGCAGCTGGCGGCGCGCCCGCGGTAGCTGCTCCGGCCGCAGCAGCACCCGCAGCCCCGGCAGCTGGCGGCGCTGCAGCACCTGCTCCGGCAGCTGCTGCAGGTGATGTACATGTTGTCGTGATCGGTGGTGGTCCCGGTGGTTATCCGGCTGCTATCAGAGCTGCGCAGCTTGGTGCGAAAGTAACGATCATCGAAAAGGATCAGTTCGGCGGTACCTGCCTGAATCGTGGTTGCCTGCCTACAAAGGCATTGCTGCAGTCCGCAGGTACGTATCAAAATGCCAAAGAAGCTAAGATCTTCGGTATTAACATTGGTGATGTTACAATTGACTTTCCGGCAGTTATGGCTCGCAAGAACACTGTTGTAAAACAGCTGGTCGGCGGTCTGGGCGGCATTCTTAAAAGCCACGGTATGACTATCATTAAAGGCACCGGCCAGATTATCGATGCCAACACGGTGAAGGTCAATGAGAGTGGTGACGAGATCAAGTGCGACAAGATCATTATCGCCACCGGTTCTGTGCCTTCACGTGTGCCGATTGACGGCATTGACAACTGCATTACTTCTAATGAAGCCCTGGATCTTGAGAAACTTCCTAAGAGCATGCTTATCATTGGTGGTGGCGTAATCGGTATGGAATTCGCCCAGATTATGAACCAGATGGATGTTGCGGTTACGGTTGTTGAAATGTTGCCGCAAATTTTGCCTACCGAAGATCCTGAAATCGCCAAGACTTTCTCCGGCATGTGCAAGAAGGCCGGTATTGAAATTCTCACCAATACATCGGTGAGCAAGGTTGGAACCAAGGGTAAAAAGAAGGTTGTCAGTTTTGGTGATCAAGAGAAAGCTGTTGACCTCGTGCTGGTGGCTGTCGGTCGTTCACCTTTTACTGAAGGTCTCGGTCTTGATAAAGTCGGCATCGCCATGGAGAAGAATTTTGTTAAGGTCAATGAATACCTTGAGACCAGCGTCAAGGGTATTTACGCTATCGGTGATGTGATCGGTAACTACATGCTCGCGCATGTTGCTACAGCAGAGGGTGAAACTGTTGCCATGAACTGCGTAGGCAATGCTCATCGCATGGACTACCGTGCAGTACCGCGCGGTGTGTATACTACTCCTGAAGTTGCCAGCGTCGGAATGACCGAGGCGGAAGCCAAGGCGAAGTATGGCGAACTCGAAATTGGACGTTTCCCGTTTGTTGGCTGCGGCAAAGCCTTGGTCATCAACGAGACCGAAGGTCTTGTGAAGATCATCACTGAGAAAAAGTTCGGTGAAGTTGTCGGTGCCGCTATTCTCGGCCCGCATGCAACTGATTTGATTAATGAGCTTGCTGTTGCTATACAGATGGAAGCAACATTCGAGGAAATCGCGCATACTATTCACGCGCATCCTACGATTGCAGAATCAATCATGGAAGCAGCTCTCGATGTTGATGCCAAGGCGATTCATATGCCCAAGAAGAAGAAAAAGTAACGGTTCTCAGAGTCATGTAATTTTCAGTGTGAAGCCGCCCCGAATTTGGGGCGGCTTTTTTTGTGTATGCAAGGCCTGTAGCAAAAGAGTCAGGCCGCACAGTTAGTAAAGATGTCTGCAAATTATTAGTTGAGAGCAGATTGTTTTTTAGTATAGTTTTAAAATATTCCAGTTTCATTTTCGTCATGTTGGGAAAAGCCGCCATTCATGGAATTTTAAAATACATAGTTTCTGGACCTCGGTTTTCACCGGGGTGACGTTTGAAAAACCGGTTACAATAAAAAGAAAAATGCTCTAAAAAGTTCTTGCTGTAAGTGCTATGTATTGCGTGGACGGTTCGAAAACATCTTGACAAATTTTGCTTCTCTTATGTTATGTTTACCAATACTTTAACACCGTGTAACGTAATAGTATCTGGGGGCTCATGTGGTTCAAACAATACTTCTTATTGCAATTCTCGTCATCGTATTGGCAGTGCTGGTCACTGTTTTTCTGGTAGGTTTTCGACGCAGCACGAACGCCGATGCACTTAATCAGGCCATGAAAACACTCAGTGTTGAGCTGCAGGAGGAATTTCGCAATCAGCGTTCAGAAACGTCGCAGCAATCCAGCCAGTTGCGCGAAGAGCTGAACAAAGGCTACAAAAGTCTGAGTGATTCTTTGATGGCCCGGATGAGTGAGAACCTTCATCAACAGACCAATCAGTTCGACACGTTTTTGAATACTATGCGTGGTTTTATGAGCCAACTTGAGAAGCGTTCTGAATCGTTGGAGAAGAAGCTGGCTGAGGATTTGGCTAAGCTTGATACAAACGTGCGCGCAAGTCTTGAGAAGATCCGGGAAGACAATACCGGCAAGCTTGATGAAATGCGCAAGACTGTTGATGAAAAGTTGCAAGGCACATTGGAAAAACGACTGGGTGAATCCTTCAAGTTGGTTAGTGAACGACTTGAACAAGTTCATAAGGGGCTTGGTGAAATGCAGACCCTGGCTGCAGGGGTCGGTGATTTAAAGAAAGCCCTGACCAATGTAAAGACCCGCGGTGTGATGGGCGAGTACCAGCTGGAAAGCATACTTGAGCAGTTGTTGACACCAGAACAATACATAAAAAACGCTAAACCACGGCCCAACTGCAACAATATTGTCGAATTCGCCATTAAGTTACCCGGCAAGGATGAGGGCGGCGATAGCGTGCTGCTGCCCATTGATGCCAAGTTTCCGCTTGAGGATTATTCTGGCCTTCAGGATGCCTATGAAAAAGGCGATTCCGTATTGATTGAGAAATTCCGCAAGCAGATTTCAGCCCGGATTGAGGGCTGTGCTAAGGATATTCACGATAAATATCTTGAACCTCCCTATACGACTGATTTCGGCATCATGTTTCTTCCCACTGAAGGCCTGTTTGCCGAGGTCTTGCGTGAACCAGGGCTGATGGAAAAAATCCAGCGTAAGCATCATGTGACAATTGCAGGTCCAACAACATTAGCAGCTTTTTTAAACAGCCTTCAGATGGGATTTCGCACTCTTGCGATTCAAAAACGCTCCAGCGAAGTTTGGAAAGTACTGGCTGCGGTCAAGACCGAGTTTGGCAAATTTGGTGTTGTGCTTGATAAAACGCATCAGAAACTGCAGCAGGCCAGTAGTGAGATTGAAAAAGCCGGAGTGCGCTCCCGCGCGATTGAGCGCAATCTCCGCAATGTTGAACAGTTGCCCGCAGTTGATGCTCAGGAGTTGCTTTCTCTTGATGATCCTGCTGACCAGCCAGGCGATGAGTAGGCGATCAGCATACAGTTTTTACCTTCAGGTCAGGTAATTATTTTTAAAGGTAAAAATAGTGTGCCATCGGTGTGCCAGAGTTGTGCCAGGGTTGTTATTTTCACCTTCTTATCTTTTTATTTTTTTATTATATTATAATATAATAAAGTATAATTTAATGTGCTTATAAACGCACATTTTTTTTAAAAAAAAGGTAAAAAATTGCAGCCCACTATTGCAGAATCGATGATTGTAGGTTATAATAATAAAAGTTATCAGGTAGAAAAAATGAATATATACGTTTTTAATACTAAAGACCAACTGTGTAAAGAGCTAACCACACGAGGGCAGCGCTGGAAAGCATTTTTTTTGGTTAAAAAATTATTTAAAATGTGATGTATGACGATAAATAAACTAATGACACACAGTATGACACACAGTATGACACACAGTATGACACACAGTATGACACACAGTATGACACAAAAAAATTAAGTATCAGCCAATTCGAGTGTAAAAGGAGTAACCGTAATGCTTAAAAATAAATTAAATGTAATGGCACTCAGTGTATTGTTTGTGCTGTTTTTCTTTGCGCATGACGCTCAGTCACAAACAACATATCTCTCGGAGTCCTTTACCGGAACGACGGCACCGGACTGGACATTAACAGATGCCGCCGGAACCGGTGGTCCGGTTTTGACTAAGGCTGAAGGTATTGATCGTAGAGATGGGTGGTTGAGGCTGACAACCCAGGATGTAGAGCAAAATTCACTAGTTTATTATAATTCGCCAATAACGACCCAAGCCGGTTTAATTATTGAGTTTGATTTTGTGATTTGGAGCGAAAATGTTAATGTTGCTGATGGCTTTGCAGTAGTTCTTTTTAATGCTGATGCCGATCCGGTTTCCTCCGGAGGCTGGGGTGGTTCTTTGGGTTATGCGCAGCACATTGATTTCGGCTCTGTTGGTATGAATGGAGGATTGATTGCTTTTGGCTTTGATACCTATGGCAATTTTTCCAACTCGGGTGAAAGCCGCATAGGTGGTTTTGCTGAAGGCGTCCTTTCCCCCCATGCAATAGTTGTTCGAGGAGAGATGGGGGAAAACGCATCAGGGACTGACAACAGGACCCTGGGCTATGAATATATCGACGGCGAGTTTAACCCTCCTGTATTTTCAACCATAAACGCCAGGCGACGCAGAGACGCCAATGTGTATAGCGTGAAACTGACCATGACGGATCTTGGTGCGGTTACGATTGAGATGGGGCGTGAAGGCGTTTCGTTGGACCTAGTGTTTGAGATTGAACCGGAGGATTATTCTATTGATTTCCCGCCTAACATCAAGTTAGGTTTTACTGCAGCGACCGGTTCAGTTTCAAGCTATCAGGAGGTGCGCAACCTTGTCGTCACCCCTTATGACGTTGAGGAGGTCGAATGTTGGGTTGACGATAACTGCACCACTGCCGGCTATGTAGGCTATGAATGTCTGGGCTATGTGTGCCAGGATCCATCGTTGATCGAGCTTGGAAGCATGGAGGCAACTTGGGATGATGATGCAGTTTTGGTTAACTGGATTACAGATACAGAACTTGATAACGCCTATTTCAACGTGTACCGGGCCGAATCAATCAAAACAGCCAAGACGGAGAAGAAGAATTTTTTGAAAAAATTGCCAAAATGGTTGAAATCGAAAAAAGCAGCCAAGAAGGGCCCCTATGTTAAGATAAACGCTGCGCCGATTCCGGCTTTAGGCGAATCACCGTACGGGGCTTTTTATGAGGTAATAGATACCAACGTTCAATACGGTAAGCGATACTGGTATAAGCTTGAAGATGTTGACCTTTTCGGCGTCTCAACACAGCACGGACCATGCGGGCCGGTATCGGCATGGGAAGACTGCTCGTATATGCCCTGAGGTAGGCTACAGTTTGCCCTGACACGATAATTGAGTATACAGACAGGCCCGAGAACGGGCCTGTTTTTTTTGTCCTTTAGGCATGTGCCGACGTTCGGGCCATGGTTGCTGCATAGATACTACAATACAATTAAGCGTTTGCAACATGCTCTGAAATGTTTTGGTTTTCATGAGGTAACCTGCAGCCTGGGTCCGGGATGATCATTCTCCCTCTTGTACAGGCATGTGTCTTCTTCCCCGGGCGTTTGTTTCTCTCCACATCAGAGCGTGTTGTGATGCGTATACATGTTTGTATGCGTTGACCCCGCACACTACCCGATCTCAGACGATAAAGATGTTGCTGAATCGCGCAGTAGTGCTCCGAACAATCAGAGTGCATAATCCAGTCGGGTTCGCAGTGCCTGAATTTTTTATGAACATGATTGGCGATTATTTGATGCCGGTTTCTTTTTTGAGTTGTACTGCCGGATACCATGTACAGCATACATTGCCGGCTTTTACCAGCGTGTAATTTTTTATAATGACACATTTTGTGTCGGCACAATGTGTGTGCTGACACACTCTTAATTTAAGAGATTGTAATGTCGGCCACGTTTTGCAAGCCGCATTATACTGTATTTTCTTTCTTTTTTTAAAATATTTAGATTTCGTTTTTTTGGCATTTATCCTGCATTAGTTTGTTATCAGATTTCTAATCAGTGAGAGGTTTAGTTATACCAATCACGCTAAGCAATGATATACGCTATGAAAAGGGGAAAGATTATGACTATCAAGATTATGGGCAAACCATTACATCTGTTAGCATCTGCCGTATTATTGGCGGCTGTTGTTTTTTCTCTACCGGATACTTCACATGCAGATGAAGATATGTGGACTTGGATGAGCGGAGATAATGAGTCAAACCAGGTTGGTGACCACTACGGTACCATGGGCTATCCGCATCTTGATAACATTCCCAACGCACGTCAACGTAGTATTTCCTGGATTGATAGTCACGGGAATCTATGGCTGTTTGGCGGTTACGGCTATGATAGCCGTGACGAGTGGGATAATCTGAATGACCTGTGGCGCTATGACGCAGACGGGCTATGGACTTGGATGAGCGGCGCCAAGACGGTAAATCAGTGGGGAATCTACGAGGCAACACCGGATTCTGATAATATTCCCGGCGCACGCGAAAGCGGCGTTTCCTGGACTGACAATGCTACAGGTTACCTGTGGCTGTTTGGCGGCTTGGGTTATGATAGTTTTGGTGACTGGGGTGATCTGAATGATCTGTGGCGCTATGCAAATGGGGAATGGACTTGGATGAGCGGCGCGGATACGGTTGAACAGTGGGGAATCTACGAGGGAACACAGGATTCTGATAACATTCCCGGCGCACGCGACGGCAGTATTTCCTGGACTGACAGTAACGGTAATCTGTGGCTGTTTGGCGGCTGGGGTTATGACAGCGTCGGCATCGATAGTGCGTTGAACGATTTGTGGCGTTATGACACCACAGATGGTGAATGGACATGGATAAGCGGTGCGGATACGGTAGAGCAGGCCGGCACCTACGGTACCAAAGGCACACCGGGTTCTGCGAACGTACCCGGCGCTCGCGACGGCAGTATTTCCTGGACTGACAGTAACGGTAATCTATGGCTGTTTGGCGGCTGTGGCTATGATGGCTTCGGAAAAGAGGGTAATCTGAATGATTTGTGGCGCTATGATAAGGCAACGGGTGAGTGGACTTGGATGAGCGGTGCTGATATACGAGACCAGGTTGGTGTCCACGGTACCATGGGCGAACCGGATCCCGCAAACGTACCCTGTTCACGTACTAATAGTATTTCCTGGACGGACAGTGCTGGTAACCTATGGCTGTTTGGCGGTTGGGGCAGGGGTTGCGATGATTTGGGAATTAAAAGTTTTCTTAGCGATCTGTGGCGCTATGATACATCTGGTATGTGGACGTGGATGAGTGGTCCTGGAACGACCAATCAGTTAGCAGTATACGGCACAAAAGGAGTTTCGGATATTTTGAACGTACCCGGTTCGCGCGAAGGCAGTATTGCATGGACGGACAGTTCTGGAAATCTATTAATGTTTGGTGGCTGGGGTTCTGATGGAGTCGAAATCAATGGGCTTTTAAATGACCTGTGGCTCTATGAAATAAGCACTAGTGACTGTTGTGAGGGTTATGAGTTCGTTAACGGTGCATGTGAAATTATTGATAATCCCCCGGTATTCCTGAGCCCGCCGCGGTGGGCTGGCGGCCCGTGGCCCGTGGTTACTACGGATCCTGAGTACCCGCATAAGCCGGGAAGTGAAAATTTACTTCTCTGGGCATTTGATGATGATTTTCTGTCCTGTACTGGCGGCAGTATTGAACACCGCTGGATGTATCGCCCAGTGGAGCTGCAGTCGGGTGAGCCTGTAGCCGTGGGCGAATGGATCGTTAAGGTTCCGGTTAGTTACATGTATTGGATCTGGATAGATAATCCGTGCATAGCCGACATAACCGGCCCCGGGCTTTTCGAATTCAAAATGACCGTGACCGACTGTTTGGGTCAGGAGACTGATTCTGAAATCTTCTTCGGCACACGGTACTATTTTCAGGTTGACTGAGGTCTGCACGTGCCTTGCACACCGGCACAAATAACTTTAAAGGCAGGATCTTGACGATCCCGCCTTTTTTTTGTTTGTACCAAAGATTTAAGGGCCCAATTGTGCAGGTTCTTTTAGTCTTTCTTGGTAGTTGTTCTGTTCCCTGTGGCACACTGTGTGTCGGCACACAGTGTGCCATCACACAGTGTAGTTAATGAATTTAATGGCCTGCCGGCGGTAGCAAGGTTTTTTCTCTCGTATTATCAGTTGGTTGCAATGATTGATGTTTTTTTTTGATATTGGCATCATCCTTGTATTTAATTCATATGAGTAATGAAAACAGGAGGAACCAGTATGAAAAACGAAACAGAGAAAAAGCGATTCCGAATTCTGATTGTGGATGATGAGGAAAGTATTCGGGTAACACTGGAAATGATCCTGAGCAATGCAGGCTATGAAGTTTCAACCACATCGGACGGCCAGGCGGCCTTATCGCTGGTCCGGGATGCTGATTTTGATGTTGCTGTTGTAGACCGTATACTTTCTAACAGCATGAATGGTGTCGATGTCATCCAGGAGATAAAGAAGCTCAACCCGTTGTGTGAAACCATATTGATGTCGGCGTATCCCTCATTTGAGAGCGCGGCTCAAATTATGGAGCATGAAACATTTGCGTATCTTACTAAGCCCATATCTCAGGATGAAATATGTAAAATTGTGGCTGATGCGGCATCTAAAAGCCGGGTGAAAGCTGAGAGTCAGCGGCTGGAATGTGTTTTGAGGGAGGTGTTTGACGCATCGCCTAACCCAATCGTTGTTTATGACCCGGACCTTGCAATCAGTTTTGTAAATCCCGCTTTTACGTCGTTGCTGGGGTACAGCCGCGAGCAGGTACTGGGTCAAAGTTTGATGCTGGTGCCGGAAGAAGATGTTGCTTGTGTTAAGGACGAGTTTGAAAGTCTGATTAAGGGTAGCGTGCTAAAAGAGCGTGAGCAGGTAATGATGCGAAACGACGGCACCATAGTAGTTACGAGCAGAATCGTATCAATGTGTTCGTATAGCAGTATTCGTGGAAGAGATATTCTGGTTATCATCCGCGATATCTCTGATGAAAAAAAAATGCAGTTACAAATTGCTCAGTCTGAAAAGCTTGCCATGCTTGGAGAGCTGTCAGCAAAGTTGGCGCATGAAATCAACAATCCGTTGCAGATTATATTCGGCCAGACCGAAATTCTGTTGGAAGACGGGCGTGGCGATGAAATCAAGGAAGAGCTGGGGTATGTTAAAGAGGCCGCGCGCAGGATTGAAAAATTAACCCGTAACCTTATGTTCGTAGCAAAGCCCAAGCCTGTTAGTATTACTTGTTTTGCGCCTGAAAAAACATTGGATAAAGCAGCTGATTTTTTGTTTTCGATGGGGCAGACAAAATATTTATCTGTACTTCGAGAGTATACCTGTGGCGAAAATTTGGTTGAAGGTGATGAAAATCAATTAGAACAGGTATTTATGAACTTGATCGCAAATGCCGCTCATGCCATGGAAGACGTGCGCGAAAAGATTATCACCTTGCGAACCAGTCATGATTATGAGCAGGGCCAGGTTCATATTTCAGTCATAGACACAGGGTGCGGGATTGATGCCCCGATTCAGAATAAAATTTTTGATCCTTTTTTTACAACAAAAGAAAGCGGTAAAGGTAATGGGCTCGGGCTTTCGATTGTGAAGCAAATTGTTGAACGGCAAGGCGGATCAATTTCTTTTGTAAGTGAATCGGGTTCAGGAAGTACCTTTACGGTAAGCCTGCCGCTGAAGCAGAAACATGCGGTTGTCGTTGGGGAGGGATCGGTATGATCAGTGAACTCAGCAGGGAAAATTGCTGGTCTCTTTCGCATGACAGCGACGATGTTGTGCTTGTCGCATATTTGAGCCGCACAGCCTCAAGCAGGCAGCTCAAAGCGCTCATTGAACTGTCTGATGAATTCAGCGATCTTTTGAGAATTTATGTTACCCGTGACGCAGGGTTGAAGGTCTCCGGCAATGGCGCGCAAATTACAGGAACACCCACCTATCTCTTGGTGTGTAATGATCGTGAACAGAATCGTCTGCTTGGTGAAGCGGACGCACAGCGTTTGAAAAAATTTGTTGCAGTATACCTTGACGGGCCGGCATGCGCGGCGCAAGACGATACCGACGGTCTGCGTTCAAAGGGCGGAGAACCTTCGGTATCGGCCGGATCTCCTGATCGATGCGCGCGTTAATGTGCCCTTAAAAAACAAGAAGAAGGAATAGTCACATGATAACAGCAGATGCCAGTGAAAAACAGTATTGTATTTTGCTCGTCGACGACGAAGAAAATATTTTGCGTTCCCTTAAAAGGGAACTCCTGGATATTCCGTATAGTTTGCTGACGGCATCATCGTCGTCCGAGGCGCTTGAATTGCTGCAGTCGAATGTCGTGTCGGTTGTTATCACTGATCAGCGCATGCCGGGTGCCAGCGGTACTGAGCTGCTTTCTATCGTTCGGGAAAAATATCCTGATACTGTCAGGATTCTGCTTACGGCATTTACCGATATGCAGGATATCATTGAGGCCATTAATAAAAGCGGGATATATAAATTTATCCAAAAGCCCTGGAAGAGCAGCGAGTTGAAGCAGATTATTTCTGAGGCTGTTGATCACTATCGCCTGATCAGGGACAAGAACCTCAAGAAGCAGATCGTGCAGGGCTCTGCCGCGCATGACGGTTCGCAGGTGATTTCAGGGCAGCAGAATGCGCAAAGAGATGCAACCCGGTTTGAAAGGCCCAACAAGGCTTGAAATAGAATGCGGTGAGGCCCGTTTGCCTTTGGTTTGGATGGGTAACCGCTGATCATGAACATAAATATATTCGCAATGGAGTTAACCATGCAGAAAAAGAGAATTCTTGTTGTTGATGATGATCACAGCATTTTGAAGACGCTCGTACGCACGCTGCATGATGAGGATTATGAGGTTCTCACCGCGGAATCGGCTATGGAAGCGAAATCCGTTATTGAGAGTCAAAAGGTGCATCTCATCATCTCGGATGTTGTCATGCCGTGCACCTCGGGAACAAAGCTGCTTGCCTGGGTACGTTTGCATCACCCGGATATCATCCGTACACTCTTTACAGGTCAGGCCGACCTTAATGTGGTTATGCGGGCGGTTAACGAGGGCGAGATATACCGGTTTTTCATTAAGCCCTGGGATACGGTTGAACTGAAGCTTTCAATCCGGCTTGGTCTTGAAAAATATGATCTTGAGAAGGAACGCGGGCTGTTGCTCAATGTCGTTAAACAGCAGCGCAGTGAACTTGATCGGATAGAAGATGAATGTCCCGGTATAACAACGGTAAAGCGCGATATGTCGGATGCTGTGGTTCTTGACGAGTTATCAGAAAATGATCGTGAAGAGATAAAGCAGTGGTGTGTGCGTTCGTGAACTGTATGCCTGCAGGGCTAAAATGTCTATTGTCTTTTAGGGTAAGATTATGAATATTTCGGCTACACAACTGACTGACGTTCATCGTTTTGACCGGATTACGGAAATGCCGGATACCGGGGTTGACGGCAAGCGTATCTTGATCGTAGAGGGCCAAGCGGTGGGCAGCCCGTTTAAAGATGCTGTTCTCAAACAGCAGCATTTCATTCTTGTCGGTCATTCTACAAGCGGACAGGACGCAGTTCGTGATGCTCTGTCATTGCGGCCCGATCTTATTTTGATGGATGTCCAGTTACCGGGAGGTATGAGTGGAACTACAGCAGCCCGTGAAATACAATTTCGTGAACGCATCCCGGTTATTTTTATGTCGTCCGGAGATGAATGCGATATGTTGGCGGTGGCCGGGGGCGATACTGTGTACGGGTATTTACGCAGGCCTTTTAGCGACGATGAGCTTTTGATCGGCATCCGGATGGCCCTGTCCCATTTCGAAATGGAAAAGAAACTTCTGGAAAGTGAAAAGAAATTTCGGTTGGTTTTTGATCAGGAAACGGATGCGATAATCATATTTGATACCGTATCGCGCACCATAGCTGATGTGAACGATGCCGTGCTGGGTCTGTACAGCTATACCAGAGAGGAACTTGTTGGCCAAGACCTTCTGACGCTTATGGACAGCCATAACTGTGACAGTCTTTATAATGCGTTCAGGGCCCAAAATAAAGGTTCGCCGTTTATCCTCCTGCGCCAGGATCATCACAGCAAAACCGGCACGATGATTCCTGTTTCCTGCCGGGGGCGCATTATTGATATTAACGGCAGGCAGCATCTATTTTGCTCCTTCAGGGACATTACTGAAAAAATTCTTAAGGAAGAGGACGAGGCTTTGTTGCAGGTTCAGCTGCTGCACTCGGAGAAAATGGCATCCATTGGTGTGCTGGCAATGGGTATAGCTCATGAGATAAACAATCCTCTGGCCTTTATTTCGAGTAACCTGCTGATTTTGGATAAATATCTTAAGCAGATATGGCGATTTGTCGGTTGTCTTTCAAAGCAGCTTGAGTTGTGCGGCACAGACGCTGTTATGTCTGAGGTGCAGCAAGAAAAAGATTCGAGCAATATTGATTATGTGGCGCAAGATTCCCTCGATCTGGTCGCAGAGTCCACGAGCGGATCGGAACGCATTAAAAAAATTGTTCAGGATTTGATGCTCTTTACACGCTCTGACGGTGTCGATCCAGAACTTTTTGATATGCATGACTGTATAGAAAATACCATCAATATTATCTGGAACGAACTCAAGTACAAGGCACAATTGGAAAAGCAATATGGCGATATTCCAAGAATCCTTGGATTTAAGCAGAAATTCAGTCAGGTTTTAATGAACCTGCTGGTTAATGCAAGTCATGCTATTGAAAAAGAGGGTGTTATTACCATTAGAACTTGGTGCAAAGATTCGGATGTGTTTGTTGCTATTGCTGACACGGGCTGCGGTATTGGGGAAGAAAATCTCAAAAAAATTTTTGAACCCTTTTTTACTACAAAAGACGCCGGTAAAGGATGCGGACTTGGTTTGAGTATCGTGTATGACATTATAACTAAGAAGCTCAACGGCGATATATCCGTCAAAAGCACGGTAGGGACTGGTACGCAATTTACAGTGCGCTTGCCAATCGAATACGTGACCCCGGAGCCAGATGCCGAGTGACAGGCTCCGGTTCAGGGGTTGCATGTACAAAGCCCTGTTTTACATTTGGTTGAGAGCAAATTTTTTTTCACACTTTACAGTTTTGTATGCGCGCATTGCTTCTGCAAAAAAGCATGTGAAGGATCAATCTCGATTGAATAGAAAAAACAATGTGATGCAGACCCTAATCGTTGTTAAGTCCCGGTGCGAAGGATAGAGCAGATGAATGCCAATGCTGAAACCGTTCTTTTTGTTGATGATGAACAGATGATTTTGCGTTCAATCGAAAGGCTGTTCATGGATAGTCCTCACAGAATTTTAACAACGAATGACGTTGATGAGGCCCTTGAAATAGTTGGCAGAGAATCAGTCGCTGTTGTGGTATCAGACCAGAGAATGCCGAAAATGCAGGGCATTGAACTGCTGGAGAAGATCAAAAGTGTCTCTCCTGATACTATAAAGATTTTGCTAACAGGGTACGCGGATTTGCAGACCGCAATCAGGGCGATTAACAGCGGTGAAGTTTACCGGTTTATACAAAAGCCGTGGGATGATTCGGGTTTGGCAAGTCTGGTTCACGAAGCACTCGAGCGATTCGTGCTTTGCCGTTCTCTTGCCAGCGCCGATGAGACGATGCTGCTGGCGCTTGCCGAGACTATTGAACTGAAAGATCCTTTGACTCAGGGCCATTGCAAGCGTGTGGCGGAGTTTGCCCTTATGATGGCCAAAGTTCTTGATAGTACTCGGGCTCGGGCTCGATTTATTCGCTCGGGAGCCTTGTTGCACGATTGTGGAAAAATTGGTGTGCCCGAGTCGATTTTGAATTTCTCCGGCGCGCTTAACGACGCTGACATGAAAATCATAAAGAAACATCCTCAATGGGGTGCAGAGGTTGTACGTCTGGCTCATATGGCCCCTGAAATCATCAATATCGTTCTGTATCATCATGAGAAATACGACGGGACAGGCTATCCGCGGCAGTTGCGTGGCGATGATATTCCTTTGGAAGCCCGGATCGTTGCCATAGCCGATACATATGATGCTGTTACTTCGGACCGGCCGTACCGGAAAAAAATCCCGCATGCCGAAGCCATTCAGATCCTTCTGCAGCAACGGGGCAGGGCGTTTGATCCGACTCTGACCGATTTGTTTATTTCACTTATAGAACCGAATTCGGGGCTTGAGCAATGATTGAGTATGATCGTCAGGCAAATAAGATGGTTCTGAAGCTGGTGTATTATGGTCCGGCTCTGTCGGGTAAAACAACTAATCTCATGAGCCTGCATGAGATGCTGACGGGTAGTGATTGCGGTGAGCTTACGATTCTTGATACTGCTCATGAGCGCACAATATATTTTGATCTGTTACCTTTTTTCTTGACGGCACCGAGCGGTTTGAAAATCAAGGTGAAAGTTTTTACCGTGCCCGGCCAGGTAAAACATGATGCTACGCGCAAGGCGGTTTTGCAGCGTGCCGACGGGGTTGCATTCATTGCGGACTCTCAGGTTGAGGAAAGCCTGAACAACGCCACAAGCTTTGAAAATCTTGAAACCAACCTTGCGCTTGTCGGGCTGAATCCGGAAACCATGCCGTTGGTTATTCAGTATAATAAGTGTGATCTGCCTAATATCTCGCCGGAATCAAAAATTCGCAGTACCTGGCAGTCAACCGGCATTCCGTTGTTGTTTGCCTCGGCGCTTGAAGGCTGGGGGGTAGTTGAGACGTTTCGTTGTCTGGCTTTACGTACCTATGCTTGTATTGATACGCAATATTCGTTGCAGGAGCATCATGGTCTTTCGGCGGAGTCGTTTGTATCACAGCTTATTTCTCCGGATAACAATGTTTATATGCAGGAGCGCTGATCATGGATATGCGGGAAGCATTCTCGTTTGTTGTTGGCGAAGAGAAAAAATTGACGGATGTGCTCAGCGAAGCAGAGGTTATGCCTCTGCTGAAAAGCGCCGTCGGTGCCGGTCTCAACCTTGTGGCAATTGTAGACACAGATGGCGCCACCTTGTGGTTCTGTGGACCGGGTCTCAACGAACCCGGCAGCATGCTGCCCATGGGCGTTGCAGATGAATCTCGGCCGATCTTTCTGTCCGGTGAGATGGTCGGCAGGGTGTATATGTCGGCCGGTCAGGAGATTGAGTCGAGCTTGCTAAAATTCCTCACCCAGGTCATTGGTGACACGCTCAACAGCATGATTCAGTCAAATATTAAGCGCATGATGGTTACAGAACTTCATACGAAGGTTGTTCAGTTGTCTTATGATGAACTGCTTGAAAAAAACAAATGTCTTGCTGAATCCGAACAAAAATATCGTGAACTTGCTGAGCATCTTGAAGTTCGTGTTCAGGAACGGACCGCCAAACTCAAACAGCTTTATGCCCGCATGCTGCAGCAGGAAAAAATGGCTTCCGTGGGGCAGCTGGCAGCCGGTATGGCTCATGAAATTAACAATCCGCTATCGTTTATTTTGAGTAACATGAAGACTCTTGAAAAGTACGTCAATCGTTTTGCTGAACTTATTGATTTTTATGAGGCCCAAACTTTGCAGACCCATAGCGGAGATTTGATAGATTGCCTGCGGGATAAACGCAGCGGTCTGAAAATTGATTTTATATTGGAAGATATAGGCGCTCTTTTCAGTCAAAGTATACAGGGCGCTGAACGTGTAAAGCAGATAATAAATGATTTGCGTGGGTTCTCACATATTGATGATGCGGAATATAGTCAGATTGATATCAACAAGGAGATCGAAAGAACCCTTGGCGTCTTGTCATCCGAGATGCCGTTTGATGTTGAAATTATCAAGCACTATGAGGAGATTCCTCTGGTGCCGTGCAAGGGTGCCAGCCTGTGTCAGGCGTTTCTTAATATCATTCGCAATGCCCTGCAGGCCCGGCCGGAGGGTTTGCAGCTTGTGATACGTAGCGGGATTAAAAATGAGCTTATCAGGATTGAGTTCAAGGATAACGGGCCTGGTATTGAGCCGGATATTCAGGAGCGTATATTTGAACCTTTTTTTACCACCCACAGTGTTGGCGCCGGCATGGGCATGGGGTTGAAACTCGCCTATGATGCGGTTGTTTCCTGCGGTGGTACAATTGCATTGAATAGCAAAGATGGGCAGGGGGCTGCTTTTGTCATAGAGCTGCCATTTAATGGGAGAAAAGATGATTAAGCGAGCAAACCTTTTTCGCAGTGAAGGGAAGTGGACCCCAAGTCAAGGACAATTTTCTTTTAAACTAAGGTGTGCTTCATTTTTGTCTTTTAACCAATTATTCATGCTGCCTTTTGGGCAACTTTCTCTCCCCAATATACCTCAGCAGGTGTT
>Ga0208648_1001427_pt1 | contig 19400 bp, 17 predicted proteins | sample AntAceMetag02UKL_FD_184772 | JGI IMG/M metagenome (GOLD analysis project Ga0208648, IMG submission 184772) | Saline lake microbial communities from Ace Lake, Antarctica - Antarctic Ace Lake Metagenome 02UKL (SPAdes) (version 2) | ecosystem: Environmental > Aquatic > Non-marine Saline and...
CAGCGGCAATTAAATAATAAACAGGTCACACCTATGAGCAAATATTCTACCGAAACCGTACTTAGCATACATCACTGGAACGACAGCCTATTTAGCTTTAAAACCACACGAGCCGCTGGCTTACGTTTTGAAAATGGGCAGTTCGTGATGATAGGACTAGAAGTCGATGGCCGACCACTCACAAGAGCTTACAGCATTGCCAGCCCTAACTATCAGGAATACCTGGAGTTTTTCAGTATTAAAGTGCCTAATGGCCCATTGACCTCACGTCTACAGCACTTAAAAGTAGGCGATGAGGTATTAGTCAGCCGTAAACCAACAGGCACGTTGGTGAGTGATGATTTAAAACCGGCAAAAAACCTATACCTACTCTGTACCGGCACGGGTTTAGCGCCGTTTATGAGCTTGATTCAAGACATCGAAGTTTACGATAGATTTGAAAAAGTGGTGTTGATTCACGGTGCGCGTTATATCAGCGACTTGGCTTACGCTGACTTTATTGAAAGCGAGCTGCCGAATAATGAATTCTTTGGTGAAGAGGTGCGCCAAAAGCTCATTTACTACCCCACGGTAACTCGCGAGCCATTCCTTAATCAAGGTCGCCTTACCGACCTTATTAATTCCGGTAAGTTATTTGAGGATATCAATTTACCGACACTCAACCCTATAGATGATCGAGTGATGATCTGTGGTAGCCCTCAAATGCTGAAAGATACCGAAAACTTACTTGATTCCAGAGGCTTTATTGTATCGCCTCGGATAGGCGATCCCGGTGATTATGTCATTGAGCGTGCTTTTGTTGAAAAGTAAGATAAAAAGGGGGGCGTCTAGGTGGGGAGAATTAACGTTTACTATCGATCAGAAAAATATGCCCGTATCCTTGCTTATCTTATGTATCTGAGGGGCATCATAATCAGAGTCCATTAAATGGCTACAAATTTAAGACGGCGTTACGTTCCGAATTACATAGGTCTTAACTCTTCAAAATATTTTATAATCAGGGTCAGATCCGAATGGCACTTACTTAAGCATATTTGCCATATAAAACACATTTAATTTGTACCTGACCCTAATTATTCCTTTCCGCCATGTTTTGGGGTTACCCTCATCACAGCCATTGATTCGATAAACATCACTCAATAAATTTCTGAGTGCCGTTTCTTGTTTCGATCCTAGTTTTCGACTGGTGGCATTGACCATGTTGATAATTTCATTAATGCGCCTACGAACACCACCAGAGTGTGGATCAGGATTTAAGCTGAGTAGGTTATAGCCTAATTGAGTGGATTCTGAATACAGTGCTGAAACTGCATTGGGTTGTTCTAATTCATTATGAACATCAAAAATATCAACGTCTAGGTTTTGTTGTATTGCACTTTTTATTAAGCGTTTGGCCTGATAACTTTTACCTGTCCCAGACATGCCTGTTAATAGAAGATGGCCATTAATCAGTTCTTGCGTATTAATTACCACATTCTGACGAGTCTTTTTTTGTCTATACAGATATTCATTTAAGCCAAAAACATGTTTCGCTTCAGACTCCTGCTTACTCCACTGCGCATGATATTCATATCGCGAGCGTATCGTAAACAAAAAACCCTTTATGAATTAATAAGGGGTTTTCTGAAATATTTCATACTGATTTATTGAACCAATCAGCAAGCTACCGTTTAGCTAGATTCTAATGACTAATTTTTTCTTTGGGGACATCAGCCCCTACTAAAACAGGTTTATCATCCGACCAGATTACCGCGTATTGTCCTAGACGTTTTTTCTTATCTAAGGTTTTATACACGGCTTTTTTCAATGAATCTAACATGACTTGGCTGTCTTGCGACGGTACTTGGTTCGAGGTAATCATTGTTCTAACTCCATTAATGACTAATTATTATCCTAAATGTACTTACTTCTTCGGTTATTAAATGCAGGCATTGTACCTTCCAAAACATTTACAACTTTTTTGTTGATTGTACTGCACTCAATAGAACCTAATGTATAGGTTATTTTACTATTGTTTTTTCTATCAAATTCACAATGGATAATTTGCTCTGCATCACACACGACAGCAAGATTTGGATTGTGTGTGACCATTATTATTTGCCTGATTTTTTTAGCCTCGGTTAATACTGGAACTAGCAAACTGACTATAGTTTCATTATCTAAGTTTTCTTCAGGTTGATCCAAAATGATTGGTGAGTTCCCCTTATCAACCAATAGATAAAATATTAAAAGCAATGCCCCTCGTTGTCCTGGAGAAAGCTGTTCAATATGCGCGTCTTGAAACAATAGGGTGTAGCGAGGCTGTATGAAATTTAGGCTAAACAAAAAGTCATAAACTTCATTAGAAAGTTTATCCTTTCGAAGTAAAGATGTAATACCGACTTCCCCTGCTGCTGAAAGTTCTAGCTTGTCATGAAGCGCCGATATAAAATTAAGCAGTCCATCTTTATCATTTAAGTCATGTTGGTCTGTTAATAGCTTAATTGTAGCCAAGCTTTCATCCCCCCTGAATTCACCTGAGTTTTGTTTTACTAGAGAGAAAATCTGGTTACTGATAAAATCAGCAGTGCTGCCAAGTTCAGCTTTAAACTGTAATTTGTAGCCTTCTCTAATAAGACTGTTATTTTTAATTAACTCTTGTACAGGTTGAAATAATAATTCTCGGTTTTTTCTTTGCTCACTTAATACATCAAAGATTTGACTTGCAATATCTAACCGTCTCTGTTGTAACCGTTTTCTTTGCCCTGGTAATGAATCCAATTGCTCACAATGATTTTTCAACCCTAACAAAGTATCAGGTAAATCTTTTGAGCCTTTAAGTTGCTTATCCTTATCGTACCAAGCCTTTAAATCTTCCAAGTATTTTTGATAAGCTTGTTGTGGGCCATTTAACTGAGAATTTAAAGGTATTTGTTGCTCAATAAGTTTCTGTTTATCAGTAGTTAAGACTTTATCTAGAGCAATCAACCTATTACTTAGATCTGTGGTAGTTTCTTCAATTTCGGAAATCTGCTGTTCATTTATTTGCACAGTCAATAAATCCTGCAAGTTCAAACCAATTAAATTAACATCTTCTTTTACCTCAGATTTAAATTGCTGCACTGCATTTTTCAGCAACAGAGCTTGTTCTCGTATATTACTACACGCTTTTTTCTTACCAGCTATAACTACACTATCTTCTATATTTTTCTCTTTTTGTAGAGACATTTCCTCTAATTTATGAGCAATTTGTGATAATTTTTCTGAAGCTGATTGCTGCTCAGTAGTTAGAATTCCTGATGGCTCAGCTATTTCAGTAGGTTTTACTTTTTCATGCTCATCAAGTAAACGTTGTGTCTGTAAGATTTTCTCCTCAATTGCTTTCCGGTTTTCTGGAACCATCTGATCTTCAACAGTAACTATTTGGCGATTAAGCTTATGCAGCTCCCTTTGAAACTGATCTATTCTATCCCTTAGCAAACTTTCCTGTTGCTCGATTAACAGATCAAAATCCAATGCACCTAGCCTCATAGCATCATCAGCATGCGAAAAAATTACTGACCTTAACTCTTTTTCAAAAGCATCTGACTCACCGGTTACATGTGCATTACATAACGCTTCAAAATGTCCTTGAGGAATATATTTGACCAACTCAACACTCTCAACAGCAGGGTTTTCATTTAAGTTTTTAGAATATTCCTCCCCATCACTCCAGATAGCCTTCGCATCGAAGTGCTTAGCGGGTTCTCCTTTTCGGCCACGAAACCGCTTTTCTTGTAAAAATGAAAAATGAAAACTTTGTTTTGAGTTACCAAGTAAAGCTGCAATATCAGCAAGAGCACTTTTTCCACTTCCTTTGTTGCCAATAATAGCAACAAGGTCAGGATTTAAACTAACCTGCATCTTATCAAGCCATTGTTCTGATAAAGTAGAGGCCGCTTGTTTATCTACCGAAAGCTCATCCAAAAATAAACTCTTGTTTTCATTGTATAGCTTTAGCTTAGGAGGGAACTCACCAATAAACGACCGCTTTGCGGGTTCTTTAATGGCTTGTTGTAAACCTTGAAAGGTAGGGTCAGCCTTAATCCAAGTTACTTTACCAGATGGGTAATCACCGTACCCCCGTCGATCATTGTTATCTGATTCACCAACAAAACAATGAGCATCACTACCCGAAACTGCAAGCCTAGGTGTATGATTTAAAGCAGACTGAAAAGCATCAAACCATGCTTCATTTTTAGAGGTTTTTACACCAGAAAAGGCTTCCCATAACTCTTGAGTTCTTGTTTCGAAAATTGGTGAGGAAGTGAATAACCCTAAGGTATAGGCATAATTCTCATTTCTTTTAATTTCAGTTAGCCCATCACTGGTATCAAAAGGCATGAATCCAATAGCTTGGTTTTTAGAAATTTTAGTGATTGCCTCTTTGTAACTTTTACAAGTTAATTCAGCCATTATTGATCCAGCTGTTAAGGCATACGATTCATCAGATAGTACTTTACTACGATCTAATCCATGATGACTTAGTTTGTCAGACGATACAAATCTTGCATATTGAACCAGGGCTGAATTAGATAAATTTCGCTCATCTTCTCCAGGGAATTCAATTGTTAAATTTGATTTAAAATCGATTAATTCTTGATCATCAATATGATCTGAAAATAGTACATGAGCATTCAAACGGCCATTCATGGGAGCCATGAGCCTCAGTTCTATACCTGGGAAAACAGTCTTTTTTAACTCTGGTGCATCAGGCTGGGAAAGCCTATGTTTAAGAGCAAACCATCCATCAAAAGTCCAGTAATCCATTAATGCAAACACTGCTGGTTCAGCTTCATTCAAAGCATTAATCATTTCATCAACTAAGGGAAAATTATCTGGCGATTTAGGATCTGTATTAAACCTCTGACCACTCCAATGAAATGAGGCAGGTGTATGAACATGAAGATCCCATTTTCGCCACTCCGACCCTCGTGGATAATTATTATTTGTCATCTATAGTCCTTTTTATTTAACTGCCAAAACATCACATTATCTATTTATACTTTGCCAATAAGCCTACAAACTCAGAACGAACATTTTCATTCTGATACCCAGTATCCATTAAGCCTTTATCAAAATAATACAGCCACCGCTCAATCGCACTAGCTTTACCAAAATCACCCTCATCAACTCTTTCTATAAAGGCCGCAGGGTCAAACGTCCAAGATTCAGGGTCCCATCTTTTAAAACGTTTACGAAATAACCAGTCTCTCTTAACAGCATGTGGTAATGAATACAGTTCAGAAACAAAGCCTTTACCTTCAGAAAATTGATCAATTCTTGCTGATGTTTGGAAGCCTTTTATAAAAACGTTCTGTTTAAGTGTTATCGCAACACAGGCGGTAAGATCTGCTCGTGATTTCCAGTATTTATTAACCCAGCCACCGCAGACATGATAACGAGATATTGATTCATTACCGAGATAATCAACACATTCCTCTAACACTAAAACTGCATCTTGTTTGTGATTAGGGTCAGTAGACCATAGCAATTTAGCAATTACCCGACGCTCTTCACCCGCATTAAGTTGATGCAAAAATTCAGCATATTCCTCTGGGTGTTTATAAAAATCATGTACTGGATAAATTTTATTATCTACACCTTCTAACCACTCTATACGAACAGCAAAGAGATCAGTGGCGGCTTGTAATATTTCCGGGGTTAGCTTGGGTAATAACTTTTCATCTGTCTCCACTTCATTAAGAGTCAGGCCGTTACCAAAAAAGCGTGGAATTTGATTACGGTGAACGCCATGATTTTCAAATAAATCTACAAACCGACTGGATACAGTACTTGGTTCAGTAGTTGCCCCTTTAGGAACAAATAACTTTTTAATTATTTTAATAAAAGAAATGAGCATTTTTAATAGTTCAACAACCCATTTGAAATAACTCAAAAACTCAATCATTTTGAATATCAAACGCTTGTTGAATTAAATCCATCACATCATCCAGTTGCTCATGGCTAGACAGGCCAACTTCTACATCACCATTACCCCATCGTCCAAGGCTAGATACATCCTTACATGAGCCATTAGGATCAACAATATCCGGATAAGCCATATTCAACGATAAACGCAGGCGTGATTTCTGCGGTACGATATCTACAAAATTAGTCGTGGATTTAAAGGCGATATAAAGCTTTTTATATTCCTCAGTTACCGAAGAATCGATATTCAAAATTCGTTGCTTCAAGCTCTCATACAATGTCAACATATCGCCTTTTAACTGTTCATATTGCGCAAGAGTATATTCCTGGCTGACAGTTTTAACGGGGCGATAAGTCGCTATTACATCATCACTTAGCTTAGGCATAAACCAGATATTCAATGCCTTATCAGCTAACACTCCCGCTCTAGTTTGGATAGTTTCTTCATTCCAGTCAATATGGCAGCGCACAGAATCATTTAATTTAATCGGCGACTGATCAAAGCCACCGTTCATGCTTTTCTTATCGGCAAAGGACTTATCGCTTAGCTCTGAGTTATAGCCAGTCAGCGTTAAGTTACCTAAAGTATGCAAATACGTTTGCTGGACTTCCAGCCAATCGTTACCTAACGCAGTTTGCCAGTCAGTTGATAGTTCAGAGTTTTGCGGCAAAATATGCTCAATAGTGTATTCATCAATCACCACCAGCTCTTTGCGCTGATAATTCTCTAACCGATCCAGCAAATAATTACGGTTTCTAAAGTTATATACATCCTTTGCCATCAACTCCTTATGAAACTCAACATCCAGCGGAAAACGCTTATAACTGCTCAGCAATAAGAATGCCGCCTGCACGCTTTGCAGATAGCTTTCCTTACGGATAGAGGCATACAAATTAACAAAGGTTTTATTCAGGCTATTGGTCGGAATGCCACAAATGGCACGGCGGAAAATATAGTTTTCGACCAGACACAATACCTGCTCAAACTCCGCTTCAGTAAGCCGTTGATACGCATAATCGGCATACACCGCTAATATAAATGGATAGCTAACCTCGACTTTTAAGCGCGAGATACGTTTAAATGCTTTCTGTAATAACGTGCTGGGCTCTTTGTGCAACACCATATTGACATAGAAACCTGAGAACTGATGAATATCGGCGACCAGCGCCTGAATATCTTGCTCGACCTGTACGCTGGCGAATTGTTTAAAGGCCTCGTAAACCCGCCCTATATTGGCAATACTGCCAGTCTTTACCGACAAATAATCACGAATAAAACCATCAAAACGCTTGCTGTACTCGTTGCCGTAATTCTGCTCCATCGGGAACCAGAACTGTTCATACAGCTGCGTTTGTTGCTCGACTTCCTGCCCCATCAACACATAATTGCGGATTAAATCCGCCTGCGATAAATCCAGTCCGGTGCTGTTAAGGCTCTCAAAAATCAACTGCGGATTATCCACCCCTTTTTCTAAGGCGACATCGACCACAAACAAATGCAGCAAGCCGTTATACACCGCCGCCGCATTGTGGGCAGTGATTTTGTCTTTAAAAAACTGGTAATTCTCCATTAAGCGCTGCGAGGCGGGTTCACTGGGTGCAATACCTTTAAGTAACTCGATTAAGGTCTGCTTATCGCGGCGTGTCAGTAGCAGCTTAAAGCGTAGATCCTGCTCTTCTTCGGCATTAAACAAATAATAGTTCCTCAGCTTGGTGGCGCTGGTGTCGAGTAAGTCAGGCTGGGTGTGAATAAACTCGGCTAAGACGCAGAGCAGCAAGGTGATGGTAGTTAAGCGTTGTTGTCCATCGATCACTAATAAACGCGGTACATCAGAAACGGTGTGCATATTCTCCTGAAAATACACCACCGAGCCGATAAAATGCCCTTGATTTGCATTCGGCTCTGACAGAGTGCCGCCAACGCGTAAGATATCATTCAATAACTGCTCACACTGGGCTAAATGCCAGCTGTAGGTGCGCTGATAAATCGGAATAACAAATTGCTTAGGGCCTTTAATCAGGCTGAGTAAGTTGGCAGCACCGGCTTTCATGGCTTGTCCTTATTTTGCGGTTATTTGGCGATGTAGGTTGGATTAGCTTTTTAAGCGCAGCGCGAAAACGTAACCCAACGTGATGTTAATGAGATGTTGGGTTACGCGATAGAGCAGCTAATCCAACCTACACGCTTGTCCTTATTTTACAGTGACTTGACCGTTCATTAGCATGGGGAGCAGCCAATCGCGGAGTTGGGTGAGTTGTTGGTTTTCAGTTATTGTCAAATACATTTTGTTATGCAATGGTGCAACACTCTCAACAAACCTATTAAGAACATTATCAACCGGAATAACAATAGGCATTTTTCTCAGTGTACCTAAGGTTACATATGGTTGTGATGTCCCTTTTGATATATTTTGCTCTAAATAGCCTTTTCCAAAGCTTGAATTAACAGCTGAATAAATATAATCAGCTAGCTCAAGTGATTGAGATGTTTTGAAAAGGCCGATATTTTTTATTGCAAATGGGGTGGTAATTTTCTTAACCCAATGCGTTAAGCCAACAGTACCTATCATTGATAACAAAAAGTCACCTTCATGAACGTGGCTTCTTTTGTTAACAAACTCAAAGTCTTCATCTGAGATTAAATATGCATCTTGAAATTCGATGCCACTTTTTTTAATATGTTTAGAAGTAATCAAATACTGTCCAAACTCTGCTTTTTTGGGAGAGTCGTGCGTACCATCTCTTACCTCTATTAGTTCACATACTTCTTTTAGCCCCCACCCCTCCGGAATCTCCCGCTTTAGGGTTTCGTTGTAGACCATTTTGCCGCCGGAGGATTTATAGGGCTTGCCGTTGGGGTCGAATATGCCTAACTCGAAATCGTAGGGGAAGTCAAACTGCACAAACCAGTAGTCGTACAGGGTTTTCGCCATCGCTTCTAACTCGGTATTGATGCGCTTATTGAGTTCGATTTTGGTATCTAGGGTGGAGAGGACGGCGGCTATTTTGTCCTGATAACTTTTGTCAGGTATTTTAAATTTCAGCTTAGTTAAATAATCAATATTGATATTGTCTTGAATACTGCCACTAGCTGAATTTTGGATAGCCCTCCTTATATATGTAAAAACATAGTGCATGAACAATTCAGATGATTCTGTTTTGTATGCATTAAATCCAACAACACTATCTGGAAAACACATTGGATAGCCAAGTAGGGCAGTTTCAGCTATGTTTGCCGCAATAGTTATACATAAAGTATCTTTAGGCCATAGTTTACTTTGAGATAAACCAAAATCGTTATATGCATCGGAATGTTTGTGAATATATAAATTAGCTTCCTTAATTTCACCTGTCTGTACAAGCGGATGCGTTCCATTTTCAAATAAGGCTTTATCATTTCTGGGTCTATGTCGGGACTTACCACGTTGAAATACACCCAAGCCGTCAAGCTCTTTATCTTGCCAATGCTGATTATATTTCGAAGCATTAAATTTCATATGCTAAACCCGCTAACTGCTTTTTAATCTCCACTTCCAAGTCTTTCGACTCCGCAAACAAGCCATCCAGATTATCGGTAAAACCCTGCATCTTGGCAGCAAACTCTTCAGGCGTAATATCGGTATATTCAATCTTCACTTCAAAATACTGCCCCGCGCTGAGGCTGTAGTTTTTGTTGGCGATGTCGTCATAACTGACCACGACGGAAAAGTCATCCACTGCTTGCTTGCTGTTAAAGGTGGCAATAATCTGATCTTCTTCGGCTATCGTGAGCACGGTTTTCTGATTCTTGCCGTCTTTAACCGTTTCGCCCAAACCAGAGGCATCGATCAACACCACATCGCCTTGATTGGCTTTGTCGATAAACACGATAGAGACATTGGTGCCGGTGGTGGCGAAGATATTACTGGGCATAGACACCACACCCGCGATCATCTTTTCATCAACCAGTTTCTGACGGATTTTCTTATCGATACCCGATTGCGCGGTAATAAAGCCGGTCGGTACAACCACTGCCGCTTTACCACCGGGTTTCAGCGAGTAAATAATGTGTTGTAAGAACAGTAGATAAATCGCCATTTTGTCTTTGGCTTTTGGCGTTATATTAGGAATACCGGCAAAGAAGCGTTCCTTATTTTCCTTATTATTTAAATCATCACGAAAATCACTAAAATCCATCTTAAACGGCGGATTGGAGACGATGTAGTCAAACTGTCTGAGCGCATTGTTTTCCTTATGGTACGGGTGCAGCATAGTATTCCCTTGAATAATATTAGGGATGCTGTGTACCAGATTATTTAAGATCAGGTTCAGACGTAACAAGCTTGATGATTTTTGCGAGATGTCTTGCGAAAAGATACTACAGCGTTGCTCTCCAATGGCATGAGCGATATTCATTAATAAAGTACCTGAACCCGCCGATGGATCGTAGCAACTGACATTTTTAATTTGACCTTGCTGTTCAGCAGGTACCAGAATCGCAGCCATGATTTTAGCCACTGCATGCGGTGTGTAGTATTCGGCATATTTGCCGCCGCTGTCTTTGTTGTAGTCTTTAATCAGGTATTCAAACAGTGCCGCGTAGAAGTCGTATTTTTGGGTGAAGATGCGCTCAAAGCTGAATTCAACCAGTTGATTGATCAAGGCCCGGCAGAAAGCATCGCGTTTGCTGGTGTCGGTAATAAATTCACTGACCCGATCAAACAGGGTGACTTTTGCGCCACCATCGGTTTTGACCGAGAAGATGTCGTTATTGCTGATGGCTATATCGCGTAGGGTGTCGTCAAAACGTTTGGCGAATTCAGGTGTGTTCTGCTGGGCGAAGAGATGGCTGATAAAGTGCTCAGGCTTGAGGCGTGCGGTATCGGCGCCCATCTGTAATTGCAGCATATCCAGATCATCGGCGCTCAGTGCCGCAATGGCTTGTTCCCAGTTGTCGGCGTTGGCTAATGTTTCATCGATTTGTTTGGCTTCATAGGCGAATTTGTCATTAAGGAATTTGTATAAAAATACCTGAGTGATAATTTTAAATTCGTTGCCATCATTGCCTAAGCCATAGGAGGCACAAATGCCTTTTAGGTTGTCGATCAGTTGGCGGGTTTTGCGTTCAAAGTCCTGAGTTACCACGCACGGGCTCCTTGGTTAAATTCATTCATATATTCATTGACTACGAGGTTGTTGATGGTGCGCGAGCTGTCCGCTGTGAGCGGGATCTTCTGTTCGCCTTTAAATTGTTTAATGACAATCGGCATCATCATATTGGTAAAGTAGGTTTCGTTATCCAGTAGCTGGGTGTTTTGCAGCACTTGGTCATCGGCTAGGGTTTTGACCTTGTTTAAAGCCTCACAGATTCGGCGTTCCTGCTCGGAAACAGTGCCCTGTTCAATCAGACGTTTATGTATGCGGGTGTATTTTACATCGCCTTGGTATTTAGCTTTCAGCTGATTATTTTGGCGGTTCAATTCTTTCACTTGCTGATGAATTTTCTCTAAGCTAGCGATGTTTTTATTCATTTCATCCTGGCTAACTTCGTTAAGGTTTTTCTTTTTAAATAGTCGCTCCAGCTCTTCTTTAAGGGAGATAAAATGCGGGTCATTCTGATCAAAATTACTGGCCAAGGCTTCGCGCGTGCGGCGTAGGGTGTTTTTCAGTTGGTCGGCCAGGATCAGTTCTTCTTCGCTAATCTTGGTAAACATAAACAAGATGTCTTCCAGCGCCACATTGAGCAGATTGGTGGTGTCGGTACTGTTTTCAAGCTTATCTTTTAGGTTAAGTAAATCCAGATGGTTGCTGGTTTCTCGGTAGAGTTGGTTCAGCTTGTTAAAGTCGATTTTTTTCAGTAGTTCGTCATGACCAAATAAGCGAATGAGATTATATAGACTCTTGGCATCGCCTAGCGCTTTTTTGATCGCTTGCACTTGTTGTCGGTCTTGAATTTGGCTGATCTGTTGCGCAAAGGTTTCGGCATTACTGGTATCAAAACGGAACAGGATATCTTTTAGTTGTTCAATTTCTTGTTCAATTTCTTCTGAGGACTTAAATAAGTCGGTGTAGTATTGCAGATCATCGCCCAGCTCGGCCTGTAGTTCGTCAAAATAGGCTTTGTTGGTTTTATCAAATTCGCTGCGTATGTCGGCAAAATCGACAATATAACCATAACGAAAGTCTTTATAGGTGCGGTTAACGCGTGTTAGGGCTTGTAGCAGGTTATGTTTTCTAATCACTCGCCCCAGGTAGAGCTTTTTTAGGCGTCTGGCATCAAACCCGGTGAGCAGCATATTATAGACAAATAAGAAGTCAATATTGCCCGCTTTAAAGTCTTCTACTTTGGCTTTGCGTATTTCTTTGTTGTCTACGTCATGTAGGATTAAGGCGGCGTTTTTGACAGTCTTTTTGGTATTACTGTAGCTGGCTGAATGTTCGGCGACTTTAGCTGGCTGCACCAAGGTCTCGTCATTAGCAGCAGTCTTTGTGGCGTCTAACGATTTTACCGCATATTTAGACTGAAACAGCTCAAACATGTGCTTGGCTTGATCGGCACTGTCACAAATCACCATGCCACCTATGCTAGCATCACCATAGGCGACGCGGCTTTTTTCAAAGTCTTCGACGATATAATCCAGCATCGGTGCTACGAAGCGCGGGTGGGCAAAAATATACTTTTTATCCACATCACCTTGTAACACTTCGACTTCTTCTAATGCTTTTTGCAGGGCTATTTTGTAGTTGGTTGCAATTTCTTCACGGATCAAGCGCAAGGTGTAGCCGTCGGCAATCGAAGCATTGTAATAATACTTATGGATATAGTTACCGAACAGCGCCTTGGAGTTTATATCTTCACCTAACAGCGGTGTACCCGTTAAGCCGATTTTAATGGCATTATTATCCGACTGGCTTAAGTTGGCTAAAAAGCTGCCTTTAGGGTTGTAGCTACGATGCACTTCATCCAGAAAGTAAATGCGTTGAGTACTGACATCATAATCATCGGTATTGACTACATCCGGATCGTCTTTGAATTTCTGAATATTAACCACGGTGATTTCCGGCCTGCCAGAGTGATTATGGATTACGCCAGTGGCTTTAATGTCTCTAGCGAATTCATCGCGGGAATTGATGTTATGTACAATCAAGCCGCGACTGGTAAATTCGCGGTGTGCCTGTTGCAATAAATCCAGTCTATCAACAATAAAGTAGAATTTTGGGATGATATTTTGCTGTTGAAAATAGTCGGTTAGATGGCGCACATTATAATAAGCCAATGCGGTTTTACCACTGCCTTGGGTATGCCAGATAATACCTTTACGCACACCTACACTCAGTTTCTGCGCGATGGCTTTAGTGGCAAAGATCTGCGGATAGCGCATGATGTGTTTTTGCAAGCCATCGGTTTCATTAACGTAGGCAATGGCGTATTGCAGGATAAAGGCTAAGCGTTGTGGGTTAAACAGCGAGGTACAGATTCGGTTTGTGGGGGTATCTGGGTTTTTGTTGGTGATAAATTCCGGGCTGTGCTTGATGATATTAAGATTGTTATCTTTTAAGACTTTGTTTTCTATTGCATCATCTTCGGGTTTAAGCAAAGCACTTAAATCCAGGGTTTCTTCTTCACGAAAATAATTAAAGACCGGCTGATAATACGAGGGAGAGGCATAAAAAGCGCCTTCTATCGGCTGCGGCGAGCTGTCGTCGTATTCCATATTATTGGAGAATACCATCAGCTGGGTAATATTAACGAAGCGTTTAAATTTGGTGTTTTGAAAACGCTTATTGATGCGGTTTCGCTCAGCGAGTACGCCGTCTTTGTTGTTGGGCTTTTTAACTTCGATAAACACCAAGGGCATGCCGTTAATCAGCAGGATAATGTCGGGGCGGAATTCATCATCACCATTTTTATAGGTGAGTTCGGTGACGACATTAAAGGTGTTATTGCTAAAATTCTCAAAGTCGATCAACTTAATGCCTGATCGAGCCGTGAGCATTTCATAGAAGGCTTTGCCCAGGTCTTCGTTGTCCAGTGTGAGCTTTACATCGACTAGCAGGCGATCTATGTCACCGAATTCAATATCTGGGTTAACTTTGGCTATACTCTGTTTGAAAATATCAGTGAAGATGTTGTTGTCTTCGTCTCTGACTGCATTTTTTAGTGAGAGGTAGTCATAGCCTAGGCGAGTAAGGTGCAGAATACTGGGTATTTTGACGCGAGAATCTTCAGTGAATGTCATATGTCCCTATTATCGATAAAAGTGCTTACAGTAGATAAGCAACATTATAGTCAATAAGTAAAACTATAGGGGCTATTAGTAACAAAAAAATAATTTATAAGTCACACAAATGGCGTACAATTATATTTAAATGACTGGAGATACTTATGCCTACAACAGAAACCATTAAACAAGAACGAATGCACATTCGCCTTGATACTGTATCAAAACAGAAACTGGAAAAAGCCGCTAGCTATAGTCATAAAAAGCTATCTGAGTTTGTACTTTCTCAGTCTTTAGCAGCTGCTGAAAATATCATCAGTGAACATGAGCATATGACTTTATCTCAGCATGATTGGGATTTATTTTTAGATGCACTTGAAAATCCACCTGCAAAAAATGCAAAACTGACTGAAGCTTTAGCCTTACATAAAAAATCAGTTGTTCGTTAAAATATGCAGTTAACCATTAGTGCGCTTAAAGCTGATCATCAGCGCAAATCTTTTGATTGTGGCGAGCCCAGTCTAAATACTTATCTACAGCGCTATGCTCGTCAAAATATAAAAAACCGTATCAACAGAGTTTTTATTGCTTCACCTGTTGATGCTGAAAAATCCATTGTAGGTTATTACACTTTGAGTGCAGGTAGTATTAGTGCTGATGATTTACCGCTCGCACAAAAACATCGCTTACCTAACTACCCTGTTCCTGTTGCTTTATTAGGTCGGCTTGCAGTGGACAAACAATATCAAGGACAATGTTTAGGGTCTGTTTTGTTAGCTGATGCCATACAGCGAGTTGAACAAGCTAGTGAAGTATTGGCTGTCTATGCCATTGTTGTTGAGGCTTTAAACCCTTCTGTTGCTGAATTTTATCAAGCTTTTGGTTGTATATCTTTTGCTGATAAGCCTTTGAAATTATTTTTACCACTGGGCTATTAGTTTATATTGTATAAAAACTAGACAATTCAGTTAGGTAACATCCGTCACAAACTTATCCACAGATAGTGGGGATAACTCTAGCTATAGAAACAGGGGGTCTACAATGGAAACTTTTTTACTCATTAGTGCCATTGTCATTACACTTATTGCATTGATCCAAAGTACATAGTTTTAATCATAATCTAGCGAGATACATAACGGCAGATAGTAAAGTTTATCCTCAGAACACCTGATCCCAGTATATTAAAATCAAAGCCTTATAGATTTTTCAAGATAATCAGGTGAGACTAAAATGCGTAGGTTGGTGCTGAGCTTGCGAAGCCCAACAGGATATTGTGCCTAGTGTTGGGATTAGTACCTCAGCGCCAACCTACATTAAGTTTATCAGGGGTCAAGTTATTTTCCGCGAGATCAGGTTGTCTGATCCTGGTGGATTACCCTTATATTTATAATCAATACGGCAGGTAAATGGCTCGCCTATACAGGTGGAATAGCTGCAACACCATTGGTGATGGCGTTAATAATGAGTCCTGATGGGCAGTCCTCATTGGGTTTTGCGTTAAGCTTCAATTGAGACCAGAGAAATGAACATAGAAATAGTAACTTTCCCAGAAACAAAAGTTGCAGTGATTGAGCACCGTGGTGCACCCGCGCTTGAGCAGGAGTCAATTAGGAGACTTATAGCGTGGCGCATCGAAAATCAATTGCCACCTTCTAATCTTCATCGTAGCTATGGCATTCATTACAACAATCCTCGCAAAGTATCACCGGCAGAATATCGTGTAGACTTTTGCGTTGCTGTAGAGCAAGAGGTATTGAAAAATTCATTTGGTGTTATTAATAAAGTTATTCCTGAACTCCATTGCGCGAAAGCACGTCATTATGGTTCGCGTCAAAATGTCACCACCGCTCAGTACCTTTACGAGCAATGGTTACCAAGTAGCGGTGAGCAACTTGCAGAGTTCCCTATATTTTTCCATTACGTTAATGTTGGCGAAAATATACAAGAAAGCAATATGATTACTGATGTTTATCTACCATTGTTATAAAAAGCCTTACCAGGCGCTCCAGTTACTAAAGCCTTTTGACCTGTCAACAGATCGCGGTGTGGGCAATGCGGCATAACTACATCAGGTAATTCATTGTTTTCGATCATTGTGGGCTCCTGGCTTCTGTTAGTTTTGGTTAAATTAGTCATGTTGATCAGTTTGTAACAGTTTTGCTACCAGTCCGGTCCAGCCGGTCTGATGTGAGGCGCCAACACCACGTCCATTGTCCCCATGAAAATATTCATAAAACAACAAATAGTCCTTAAAATGCGGATCTGTTTGCAACTTTTCGTTATCGCCAAACACAGGTCTGCGCCCTGCCTCATGGCGACGAAACAAACGTGTCAATCCTAACGCGATTTCATCGGCAATATTATCTATGCTAAGAAAATCACCCGAACCTGTCGGATATTCGATTTGAAAGTCGTCACCATAAAAGGTGGCAAAACGCTTTAGTGAGGTAATCAGCAGATAGTTAACAGGAAACCAGATGGGACCTCGTCAGTTTGAGTTACCACCGAAGGCACCTGTTTCGGATTCACCTGGCTGATAGCTCACTGACATGGTTTCACCACAGCAATCGAATACATACGGGTTATTAAGGTGCGCACGCGATAGCGAACGTATGCCATATTCAGATAAAAACTCGCTTTCATCCAGCATACGATGTAATAATCTTTTCATACGATGTCCATGCAACAAGGACAATAATCGACGATTACCACGCCCTGGTTCGTTCCAGTGCGAGACCAGGCCAGCCAGATCGGGCCTGTACTTCAGAAACCATTGCAACCTTCTTTTAAAATCCGGCAGTTTTTCCAGCATTGCCGGTTCAATGATTTCAACCGCATAAAGCGGGATCAGGCCAACCATGGAGCGAATTTTTAGCGGCATCAGTTTGCCATTGGGAAAGCGTAATACGCATTAGGTTAAGGCTATACATCGCCATCCAGCTAGTGCCATCGGCCTGATTGATATAGCCACCGGTGGGCAAAGGCGCACTGCGATCAAAAACACCAATATTATCCAGCCCCAAAAATCCACCCTGAAACACATTGTTGTCATCGGCATCCTTGCGATTAATCCACCAGGTAAAGTTGACAATCAGTTTATGCATCACCCGTTCCAGAAAGTGGATATCACCCACACCGCCGTTAGCTTCACATTCTGCTTTATATATTTCCCAGACGGCCCAGGCGTGAACAGGCGGATTGACTATGGCTGTGATAATCCCGATAAGTGCATAATGGTGTCAAGGTGAATGCCATACTATCGGAAGCACGTAATATTTTAAGATTGACCAGTGTCGTATTACTACCGGGTTGCATGATTATGCGCTTTTCTATCAGCGCATCAGCCACAGCATAGCGCCAAACCGGCAAGCCTTTTTCGAGTTGAAAAGATTGCAGATAACTAAACTCATTACTGAACAAGGAATAGTCCTGTCCTTGATATTTCACGGAAATATCAAGTTTGGATACCAGCAAGGTTCTTGCTGTTGGCGGCGTAAGCGCAGCCATTAATAAACCGTGATAGCGACGGGTGTGGATATCACAAACTGTACTGCTGGCAAAACCACCGAGACCATTGCTTATCAACCATTCACATTCGATAGTTTGTTGCAAGATTTGGTCATCATCGCCATCTGTTTTAAGTAATATCATATTTCCTCTTTACCTATTCAACTAAATTTCATTAAACTCTTGATAACTTCAGCCTTTTTTATCGACTACTCCAGAATTTTTGAATTTTGAAATTAAAAGTTGTTATGGATCAATTTTTATCTATGCTGCAATGGTATTCAGTTTTTCCTGCAATAAAACCGAGCAAGCCACCATAGACCAGATGCCCCATTAATGCCGCCATAGCCGCTTTAATACCGCCTATTTCTGACATAAAAAAACCTGCCCCTGCCATTGGCATCACCATAGTTGCAGCTACCAGCCATAAAGCCGTACCAAACAACAAACCTTTAACAAATGGTGCGCCTGGTAGAAACCGGAAAAATAAAACAGCATAGAGCAACGGAAAAACCAATACGCCAAGCATGATATGAGCAACCATACCCAAAGCGTAAATGCCGCCCATCATGTTACCCAGCAGGGCTGCTATATCCATGGGTTGTCCAATCATCATCGGAGCAGCAAACTTCATCATTAACGACATCATTAAGGTTCCTGCAAAGCCGCCTAGAAGTGTTTTTGTAATATTAAGTTTCATAGTGAATACCTCTTCAGTTAAGTAAAAAATAATTATTTATTTAATGATTAGTCACTACAAAGAAGGATTGCTTACAAAAGTAATTAACTTACTTAATAATCAACTTTAAATTATTTAGTAAATTACGGCTGATATGCAGAATGTAGACTTAGAAAATAGATATCATTTCTGGAATGTTTATTTTGGTCTGATAACAACTAACATAATGTGCAAGTACCAGGCCTAACCAGACGGCTAGTTCCCGGCCATTCTTGAAGACGCTTATATAACCCTTACTGGCGGCAATGAGTGCGATTGCTGTAATTAACCCTGTAATCGTTTACAGGCTTAATTTGTAGCTATTAAGTTAAGGCGAGAGGCATAGGATGTGCTGAGGAACGAAGCGCATTTTTTTTGATTGATGCGCTTCCTATCGTCAGCACATCCTATGTTAAAGAGTTTTGGTATCACAAAAAAATTTAATATTTTTGTAAGCTTTATACATTATTGACGACTGATTGTTATTAGCGGCAAACACTGTTGTTAATACTAAACAATTCAATCACTCAACTCTATTCCTGGAAATAATATCATGAACAAAACTAAATTAATTACTTCTTTAGGCGGTGTATTCGCTGCTTCTTTGCTAACAGCCCCTTTAGTTCAAGCTAGTGAAAACCCATTTGCCCTACAGGAGGTCACAGCCGCAACACACTTAGTCGAGATGGAAAAAGGCCTTGATGGTAAATGCGGTGAAGGTAAATGTGGCGATATGAAAATGAAAGAAGGCGGCTGTAATGGAGAGATGGGAAAAGCAAAAGAAGGAAAATGCAGCGATAAAATGAAAGAAGGTGGCTGTAATGGCACCATGGAAAAAGCCAAAGAAGGCAAATGCGGCGATAAAATGAAAGAAGGTGGCGGCAATGGAACAATGGATAAACCTGCTATCGCTGAATAATAAAGTGAGGTACCTGTCATGAATAGTCTGCAATTAGACGGGGCCGGACTCGGTCTTCGGCGGGAGCACATGCTCCCGCTGATGGCAGGCGTTCCGAGCCCTATTG
>Ga0208648_1001428_pt1 | contig 19398 bp, 17 predicted proteins | sample AntAceMetag02UKL_FD_184772 | JGI IMG/M metagenome (GOLD analysis project Ga0208648, IMG submission 184772) | Saline lake microbial communities from Ace Lake, Antarctica - Antarctic Ace Lake Metagenome 02UKL (SPAdes) (version 2) | ecosystem: Environmental > Aquatic > Non-marine Saline and...
CCCGGGGGGGGGGGTGTATCATAATCTCATCTGTCAGAAGTAGAATAATGAGGTCGATCCGCTCACCTGCTCGAAGTGTGCCGGTCCCATGAAGATCATCGCCGTTATTGAGCAGGCCGAAATTATACAAAAGATATTAAAGCACGTCGGCATGTGGGCAGCCTAGAAAAGACTGCCGCCCCGGGCCGGGTCGCATCAAGTGCAGTCGCACATAGATTACAACGAAAGCCAGGTTGTCTATTCGGGTGATGTCTGCGATCCCGATTATCCCTTGGGAGCATAGCTGTAAAAAAATGCCGGTAATGCCGGACGGGAAGGGTGCGCGCAAAAACAGCCCTTATCCGACTCGGTCTCACACCATCCTCTTTCCAACCGCCGCCACTATTTTTGTCAAGCCGGCCGACACCCATATCTTGCGACAACGCTTCTCTTGAAATACAATCACACCCAGCCTATACTTTTTTCGTTCCAAAGCAAGCTCTTATCAAATGGGCCATTTCAGCTTTACCGCTGCCGCCCCCGTCCATAATCGGTGCGATTTCATTAATAATTTTGCCGGCTGAAAACTTTTTCGTCAAATCAGGGGTTACCATGCAGATAAGTTACACGCTCTAAGCCCTATTAGCTCCAACGGATTTAAAAAGCCCAGAAAATCTGTTATTTTGCAATAGATAGTGTAACAAAATGGCGCAAGCTATTGCTGCGGCAGCAACAAAAAATTCCGGATGAAATTGTCGGTAAGAATTCCATCTGCCTCGCACAAGGTTTAAAGCCACCACATGAACAAGATATATTTCCCAACTACTTTCGCCTAGGAAAGAAAATGCGGTTATGAGCTTTTTCGCAACAAAATTTTTTTTACACCAATCACATAAACGCGCACTCCAATAACAAAACGGAAAAAATATTATTACACTGGGACAAAACCAAATCCCTGTTTGCCAAAGAGTCGAGCGGGAGACATATAAAGGCAGTATTTGGCGACTAATAAATAAAAAAACAATGCCAGTAAGAAGTATGAGACAGAGCATGCGAGAAGAAACCTTATCGAAATAGGTATAATTCTGAGTAACTATGCAAAGGCCTGTATACATACCCAAAATAAAAACTGGCCAACGCAGAATAAACATATTGAGGTAACTTCCATACTCTATCCACCCCAAAAATATCGCTAAGGCTAAACTGACACAGGTAACTATCACAACACACTTAAAACTTTTTCCCGGTTTTGTCATAAAATATGCCAGCAACGGGAACAGCAAATAGAATAGTATAATACAATCAACAAACCATAAGCCAAAGATACTGAAACCGGGGATCAGATACCCTACACAAAAAAAATCCGCAGCAAATTTACCCATTGGGCAAGCCGCCCCCAATACAAATCTTGCAGCTAACCCAAATACTATAACTATCCAATAGGCCGGCAGTATTCTCGATAATCGTCGTAAATAAAAAGCTTTTAAGGTATAGCGCTTCTTGTGCCAACCCATCATAAGCCCCATACCGGACAAAAAGAAAAAAATATCCACACCGACAAAGCCACCTGCTTTAACAAAGTTTAATAAACTTCCCAAAAAACTTGTCCCAAAAGAAAACGAGTGATATGCCACTATCCAAATGGCAGCCAATCCCATTAGTGGCATGCGATACTGAGGTATAAGACTGACAGGATGAGAATATTTTTTAATCATTTGTACTGTTCCTGAGAGTGTTTTTTATAAAACTTACTATCTAGACAGTTTTTGGTCAATAAATGTATTGATGAAAGCTGCAAATATACGCTGTTAGGGCTACATTATATTGTGCGGTATTAGTATATGATGGAAGCAGGCTGAGAACAATTTCAATATGAATTGTCTGACAAGCAAAACCGGTCATAGGGGGAGCCCCCCTTGTGTGCTAACCGAAGGTCTTTTCTAAAGCACGTCGGCATGTGGGCAGCCCAGAAAAGACCGTCGCCCTGGGCCGGGTCGCATCAAGTGCAGTCGCACATAGATTACACCGAAAGCCAGGTTGTCTATTCGGGTGATGACTGCGATCCCGATTATTCCTTGGGAGCATATCTGTAAAAAAATGCCGGTAATGCCGGACGGGAAGGGTGCGCGCAAAACAGCCCTTTCGGGTGACATGACAGCTCTTATCCGACCCGATCTCACATCATCCTCTTTCCAACCGACGCCACGATTTTTGTCAAGCCGGCCGACACCCATATCTTGCGACAACGCTTCTCTTGAAATACAATCACACCCAGCCTATACTTTTTTCGTTCCAAAGCAAGTTCTTATCAAATTTCAAAACAATAAAAGTAAGACAATGCAGACCTTGAATAAAATCAAATAGGGAAATACGTATTGGCGCATTGCTGATGGCGATCAGTGAAGATAGATAAATTGGTAAAGTCTATATTTGCATGGAGACTGAAGGATCTGTCGGAAATTTCCAGAAAAGAAGTTGCTTAACCCCCCCCCATTGTGATAGTAAATTTCTTTAAGTATTCAGATAGAGAATTTTGTACTTTACGCTCATTAAAAGCGATGGCTTGTCAAAAAATGATAAAAAGTATTTTTAATAAAAGTTATTTGTCTTATTGCATGATTATTGCCGTAATCATGTTTTTATATTACAACTCACTAGACTGCTTTTTTTTTGCTGAAGATTTAGAATTTATTCAGTACGTTTCGGAGTACTATAGTTTATACCAAGCCTTTATTCTAGAGTTTTTCAGCGTCAATGATAAACATTTTGTTTTCTATCGTCCACTCACTTCTGAGACGATGTTTTGGGTTTGTTATAAACTGTTTGGGCTGAATACTCTTGGTTATCGTAGCGTTATTTTATTGTTTTTTATCCTGGAAAATTTTCTTGTATACGTTATCTTTTTGAGACTTACCCAAAAAAAAATATTCGCGCTGGTGGCTTCAATATGTTACGCAACCCGTGGTGCTCATTTTGTAATCATATACTGGATATCCGCAGGTTTTCAAAATACATTTGTGACCTTCTTTTTGTTATGTTCAATCTTGCTGTATTTATTGAACCTTCAAAATAGAAATAAGTTCTATTATCTGGGCAGCATTCTTTTTGCAATTTTGGCGTTAACATCCAAGGAATCGGGAATAGTCATTCCTCTGATTATAATTTTGTTAGAAATGTATCTGCAGGATTTTACTATTAACCGGAACATTAAAAACATACTTAGAAGATCTTTTCCATTCTGTCTGATTGTTGTTGCATATATACTTAGAATGTTTTTAATCGGTAATATGCAGATATTGTCAAAGACGCCCTATAAATTGCAATCCAGCTTAAACAATTTTTTTTATAATCTAAAATTTTATGGGAAAAATTTGTTTGATAATCCGGTTGAAGCAATCTTGCTTTCAGGACTTTGTATCCTTGCCGTCTTGAGTTTAAGGAACAGAAAAACAGCCATGTTTGCAATGGGCTGGTTCATTATCGGGCTACTCCCTTTTATTTTTATCGGAGGGGTCAAAAGTCCGTATTATCTCCATTTTTCTTTGATTGGGTTTTCTTTTTTGGTGGCTCTTGGAGCTCAATATATCCATGAAAAATATTTTTTTACCAGGATTGCGTTACCACCTTTATTGGTTTTTTTGCTTGTAAGTAGCGCTTACAGTAACATTAAAATTCAAGAAGCAAGTGATTACCATGCGCTTTACCCTCCGAAGGCTTTCTTGCTGATATCAAGCGTAACAACTAAATTCCCGATTTTGCCGGATGGTAGCCTGATATTTATTCAAAATAAACAGGCTTTGCCGATTAAACCCGGAATGACATACGACTTGAAAAATGATAAGCTTATATTCCCGGCAATAAAATTGTTTTATATGAATAATGTATCTATATATTTTGAAGGTATTACTGAAAAAATTCCCTTGGAATATTCTCAAGCATATTACTTTAATTATAACGGTAGTACGCTTGAATTTTCAGGAAACACTTTGTAAGTTATTGTAAAATAACCGGCCACTTCTTCGGATTGACAAGCAGTTTAAGGGGTACGACTACTTTAGGGGGTGATCTTGGGAAAATTTGTGGATCAAGCTGAGTCTTCCTCCAAAACTGGATAAGCATAAATAGACAAATCTGACTATTTGAGATGCTTTTTTTATACTACGTCGACGCTATATTGTTAAGTGTTGTGTATGGCTGAATGTTATCGTAATTGTGATGCCCTGTTGCTAGAGAGCATTATCTGGTTACAAGAAAGAGTTTTGAATACAAGGAAATGTTATGAGTAAAAAACTGCTCTATTAAATAAGAATATATTTTTTTAAAATCTTAAATTAAAGAGGAAAATATGAAAGTTTTAGTTACCGGTGGTTGCGGGTTTTTAGGATCCCATGTCTGTGAATATTATATTAACCGGGGTGACAGTGTTATTGCCTATGACAGCATGACAAAATATGAGCTAGAGAGGGTCGGTTACGGTGTTGATGCGTCCAGGGATTATAACTGGAATTATCTGGAGAAAATCGGCGTTACAATGGTGAAGGAAGATATCCGGGACTTTGAAACCCTGCTTATGCATTCCCGGGGTGCGGACTATATTATTCACACGGCTGCCCAGCCGGCCATGACTATAAGCGAAGAAGATCCAGAGTTGGATTTTAGCACCAATGTAAGGGGCACATTTAATGTCTTAAAAGTGGCTCGAGAACTTAACATACCAATTGCTTCTTGTGGCACGGTACATATTTATGGCAACAAAATCAACGAAACCCTGACAGAAGGGGACCGTCGCTATATGCGCAGTCCTGCCGCCATCGATGAAACACACCCGGTTGTAGAGGGCGAACTCACACCTTTGCATGCTTCCAAGCGTTCGGCCGAGCTTTACCTTCAGACCTATATTGACACCTATAAGCTAAAGGCTGCCAGCTTCAGACTGACCGGTCTTTACGGACCCCGCCAGTTTGGCGGTGAAGACCACGGTTGGGTGGCAAATTTTTCGATTAAAGCCTTGATGGAGAAAACCTTAAGGATCTTTGGTACCGGTAAGCAGGTGCGGGATATTATCTATCCTACAGATGTCGCCCGCGCCTTTCATGCCTTTTACGAGCACGGAGAACCGGGAATTTATAATATAGGCGGCGGTCCGGATTATGCTATTTCCCTGATTGAGTGTATAGACCTTATCGGCGACATCCTTGGGAAAAAACCGGAAGTACAGTTTGAAGAAGGCCGGCATGGAGATCTGCTGTATTTTATCTGCGACACGGCAAAAGCAGAAAAGGTTTTAAAATGGAAGCCAGAAATTACTCCGCGGGAAGGTGTAAAGCGTCTGCTTGAATGGATCAAAGAAGAAAAAGATTTATTTAAAAAGGATATTTAATGAAAGCAATTATTCTGGCAGCCGGAAGAGGAAAAAGGCTTAAAGAAAAAACAGAGCCGGCAAATAAAAGCATGCTTACGTTTAAAGGCCGTCACTTGATTGAATACAGCCTTGAAACCGCCAGGTTGTCCAAAGTGGATGAGATTATCATTGTGGTGGGTTACCGGGCAGCAGATATTGTCAACAAATTCGGAATTCAGTATGCAAATATTAAAATTCGCTACGTAATCCAGGAGGAGCAGAAGGGGCTGGTCAATGCTCTTGAGTATACCCGTGAAGCGCTTGATGGCGATGATTTTATTCTACTTCTGGCAGATGAGATCATGATACACCCCAACCCTTGGGAGATGATAGAAACCTTTAAAAAAGAAAACTTGTTTGTCATGTGTGGCGTAACCAGGGTAAAAGACAGGACCCAGATCAGCAAAACCTATACTGTTATTTGCAATGAGGCAGATAACCGGATATATCGGCTTATTGAAAAACCCCGAAATCCTTTTAATGACATCATGGGAACCGGGAACTGTATTTTTAAGAATGAGATATTTGACTATATTCCATATACACCCATCAATTATGTCAGGAAAGAAAAAGAACTTCCGGATCTGATCCAATGCAGCATAGATGATGGAAATCCTGTTAAGCTATTTTTTATTAATGCACAGTATGTAAACATTAATACACCCGAAGATATCTCTATCGCGGAACAATCACTTGGTTAAGAGAAGGCAACGTGAAAAAAAATAACGACTACCTCATCATCATTCCTGCCTACAACGAGGAAAGAACCATCGAAGAACTGGTTCTGAAGGCACAGAAATTTGCTGATGTCTGTGTAATCAACGATAACAGCAAAGATTCCACCCCGGAGATACTGGAAGCGATGAAGAACATTCATGTAATCCACCACGCAAAAAACACGCATATACCCGGAGGGCTGTTGGATGGGATGCGTTATGCGGTTGCAGAAGGCTATGCCTATGCTATCGCTATTGATGCAGGGCTAAGTCACAATCCGGATGAAATTCCCAGATTTATTGATCATCCCCATTCCGACCTTGCCATCGGCACCCGCATCGAGAAAACCAACACCCCGCTGTTCCGAAAAGCATTGAGTTTTGTCGGAAATTGTATTTATAATAGCAGCCTTGAATTCCCCGCAAGTATTTTTAAAAGCAAATATTATAAGGATATCTCTTCCGGTTACCGCAGATACTCCAACAAGGCTATGCAGCTTCTTCTTTCAAAAAAAATCGAGAGTAAATCCTTTGACATCTTATTTGAAACCGTCATGTATATTTATAAAAACAGGCTGTCTATCAGTGAAGTACCTATTACGTATGATTTTTCCAACAGTTCTCTTAACCCCACTGTTGTAAAAGATTGTTTGAAAATGTGCCTAAAGGTCATTTTTAAACCTCGAAGCTAAGTTATAGGAGATAATCGTTTTGAGAAGATTATAGTATCGAAATGATTAGCGAATTTCTAGTTAAAAGCTGAGTTAAAAAAGTGATGTTTACATAGGGTTTTATGATTCTGCTAACTTTTTCAGATTATATTTTGTATCCAAATACAAAGGCTATAACAGCCGTCAGCTTTTTGGGTAGAATCTTGTAAATTCAAGTCTTTGAGGTTGGCTCTGTGATGGGTATTTGTTTCTAGAAGGAATAAAAAAAGGGTCTGGATTTCTCCAGACCCTTTTCAATGTGGCGGGGACGACGAGACTCGAACTCGCGACCTTCGGCGTGACAGGCCGACGTACTAACCAACTGTACTACGCCCCCGTTAAATCTTAATTCGTTGCCAACCCTGTAAAAACTTGGTGGGCGGTACTGGGCTCGAACCAGTGACCCTCGGCTTGTAAGGCCGATGCTCTCCCAATTGAGCTAACCGCCCAGGCTCGTCCGTTTCAAAGATAAAATTTATACACCATTGGCAGGGCAATGTCAATCAGGAAAAAGACTTGCTGGGTGAAAGCTATTGTTGCAGGTATTTTGTGGCTTTTTCGGGCAGGGACAGAGCCGGGCCTTGGGAGAAAATGTTATTTTCTCCAGAATTCAGGCACCAGCAAAATCAGCAGCGTGTAAATTTCAAGGCGTCCGACCAGCATAAGCATAATTAGTATCCATTTGCCGACTGTAGGTATGAATAAAAAGTTTTCATACGGGCCGACTGCTGCAAATCCGGGTCCGATATTACCGAGACAGGCGGCTGCTGCCGAGACTGCGGAGACTACATCGAGGCCGCACAGCGCCATGCCGAAGCTGCCGACGATAAAGATCAGGACATACAGGAGAACAAACCCGCATGCCGCCCGTACAATGGGATCCGGAATAGCTTTGCCCGCAATTTTTATCGATGAGACCGCATGCGGATGGACGGCATAGAACAGCTCACGGTAGGTGTTTTTGCAGACCAGGATGCCCCGGATGCATTTTATGCCGCCTGCGGTTGAACCGGCGCAGCCGCCGACAAACATTAGCAGTAGCAGGATCAGGCGTGAGAAATTCGGCCAGGAGTCAAAATTGGCCGAACTGTAACCGGTGGTGGTTAGTATGGAGACAACCTGAAAGGCGCCGTGCCGGAAGGAGGTGAACAGGCTTTCTCCGCTGCGGTCGTGCAGATTCATGCTGATCAGCCAAATGCCCGCTAGTGTGATCGAAAGGTATACCAGGAATTCCCGATCCATGCGCAGGCTTTTGAATTTTCCGTGAAGAAGACGGTAGTGCAGGATGAAATTCATGCCGGCAGCAAACATGAAAACAAGGATAACCGCTTCAATCATGGGGTTGCCGAATGATTCTATGCTTCTATCCCGCGTGGAAAATCCTCCGGTTGCCATGGTGGTGAATGTGTGGCACATGGCGTCAAAAAGGTTCATACCGCACAGCATTAGCAAAATGGTCATGGCCAGCGACAGCAGTGCGTAGACTTTCCACAGCGAGCGTGCTGTTTCAGCGATGCGCGGCTTTATTTTTTCGACCACTGGTCCAGGCACCTCAGCCTTGAAAAGCTGCATGCCGCCGATGCCGAGCATGGGCAGAATTGCGATTGAAAACAGAATTATTCCCATGCCGCCCAACCACTGGATCATACTGCGCCAGAAAAGTATGGACAGCGGTTGTCCCTCAATATTGGCCAGCACGGTTGAGCCGGTAGTGGTGAATCCGGAAACGGTTTCAAAACAGGCCTCAGTAAGGGTAGCAAAGGTGCCGTTCAGTAAAAACGGCAATGATCCGAACAGGGAGGCCATGATCCAGCCCAGCGACACGATGAGAAAACCCTCGCGCTGGCTGATCTGCTTATGGCGGGAGGGCAGGCACAGTATCAGCGCCAGGCCGCTCAGCAGGGTGAGGAGTATGGAATAAATAAAGGGCTGCTGGGCGTATTGGCCGTATGCGATGCCGATAAGAGGCGGTGCGCACATGCTCACCCCCAACATAACGAGCAGGAACCCCTGAATTCTGAAAATAAGTGCAAATGACATAGTGATTGTCGCCAGTGTGCAGTGCGCCCGTATCAGCCGTATCGTGCGGTGTTTGCGGCGATCGGGGGCAAGGTTTTACCAGTATTCAAGTTTGACTGTGAGCAGTTTTTCAACCTGGTGAATCGTGTTTGAAAACGCGAAAATAATGACGCGGTCCTGTGGTTGTATTACGCTGTCACCCTGTGGCACGATCAGGATATCGTCGCGGATAATTGCACCGATTATAGCACCACGGGGGAACTTGAGCTTCATGAGAGGTTTGCCGACAATGTCTGAGGTTTCCAGCGCGAGGGCTTCAATTGCCTCGGCATTTTTCTCATAAAATGAGGCAACCGAGAGTATTTTTCCTTTTCGAATGAATTGCAAAATACGGTTGATAGCGCACAGATTGGGGTTGATTACGAGGTCAATGCCGATGCCGGCTACCAATTGTGAGTAGGTCATGTTCTGAATCAGCGCTGCTGCTTTTTTTGCTCCTTTTTGTTTGGCAAGCAGTGACAGGAGTACGTTATCTTCTTCATCATCAGTCACGGCAAAAAAGATATCGGTATTTTCAATGTATTCTTCCGAGAGGATATCTTCCAGTTCGCCGCTATGGTGCAGCACGATGGTTTTATTAAGTTGCTCCGCAATAGTGACACAGCGCGTTTCGTCGGTTTCAAGCAGTTTGCAGGGGATTTTCATTTTTTCAAGTTCCCGGGCAAGAAGTACGCCGATGGTGCCGCCCCCTACGATCATGGCTCTTTTGATTTCCTGGTACGGTTGTCCGAAAAAATCCATCATGGGATTAATGTTGTGTCCGGCCGTTATTGCGTAAATAAAGTCATGCCGGTACAATCGGTCATTGCCGCGGGGAATAATGGTTTCGTCGCCGCGATATATGGCTGCTACAACGAATCCGTCGATATCGCAGTGGTTGTGCAGGTCCTGCAGTTTGATTCCGTTTTGAAAAATATGGTTTTCTACGTGTAGTCCAATCAGCTTGACGCTGCCGTTGTTGAAACTGACAACATCGGTGGCTCCGGGTACCTGAAGGCGGTCGACAATTGAGCCGACGGCTTCATCGTCAGGATTGATTGCCAGATCAATTTTTAGATTGCCGTTGCCTAAAATATCCGGGTCATCGAAAAACTCAAGATTGCGGATGCGCGCCACAGTGGTAACGGAAGGGGACTGCACACCGGCTACCTGGCAGGAAACCAGGTTGACCTCGTCGCTGTTTGTGACGGCGATAATCATTTCCGCATCGGCAATGCCGGCCTGACGCAGCGCGCGGGGCGAGCTGCCCCCGGCTCTGATGGCTTCGGCATCGAGGTTGTCGAGAACTTTTTTGACTTTGTCAGCGTCAGTGTCGATCACTGTGACGTCTTTTTTTTCGAGCGACAGGCGGCGGGCAACGTGATAGCCGATTTCACCGGCGCCGACAACAAGAATGCTCATGTATAAAACTCCTTCAAACGCTCATGCGGTTCGCGTGCAGACAAGGGAAAAGTTATTCAGTATGGCGCTGTTCTCTTTGCAGGCGCTCAAGTTCTTTGATCGGATCATGGTCGGGGTTTGCTTGCGTGGCGCGCATGATGTTTAATACTGTTTCCGGAGGTAGTGTGCTTTTGTGCAGCAATTCCTCGATACGCTTAACAATAAGCGCTCCGGTTCCGGTGTTTTTTGTGTCCATGCGAATCATCCATGCAAGTCTCAGGGTCGTAATTTTAAACAATACCATCGAACGGACATGTTTTGTCAAATAAAATTTAACGGTTTTTTAAGCGTTTGAAGAGAGGCTTTGCGCTGTAAAATTGTTTCGGGAGCTTGCGGACCGCGCATAGGTTACGGGCTTGTCTGGAAGGCATGCCTGTTTGGATTTCTGCGGTTTGCGAACAGGCAGGAAATCAGTTGAGATTATAGATGTTTATTTTACTGAGCAGGGCGGGGTAGCTGATTTCAAGTAGCCGGGCGGCTTTGCTCTTGTTTCCGCCGGTTAATTTAAGGGCGCGTGCGATGAGTTCTTTCTCAAGAATTTTCGTGCCGCGTTTTATGGAAAGATCACCTGATGGTTGCGGTCTGACCGCAGCGGACGCGGGTATGTTATCCGGCAGCGGTACATCTATTACGTCCTGCTCGCTGAGCACCATAGCGCGCTCAATTGAGTTTTCAAGCTCGCGTACGTTGCCGGGCCAGGCGCGCGTCATCAGGGCCTTGAGAGCTGCCGGGGTGATGCCGCTGATTGCCAGCTTGTGTTCTCGGTTGTGCTTGTGTATGAAGTGATCCACAAGCAGCGGGATGTCATCGAGTCGTTCTCGCAGCGGCGCAATATGCATGGGCAGCACATTAAGCCGGTAGAATAAATCCTCACGGAACGCGCCCCGTGCGACCTCTTCGGGCAGGTTGCGGGATGTTGAGGCGATGACGCGTACGTCAATTGAAACGGTGCGCTGCTCACCGACGGGGCGGATTTCTTCTTCCTGGAGCGCGCGCAGCAGTTTTACCTGCAGGTTCTGGGGAAGCTCCCCGATTTCATCCAGCAGTAGCGTACCGCCGTCGGCTTCTTCGAAATAGCCGCGATGGTCCTGTACTGCCCCGGTAAATGAGCCTTTGCGATGACCGAATAGCTCGCTTTCAAGCAGGTTTTCGGGAATCGCACCGCAATTGATAGCCAGAAAGATGTTTTTGCTGCGAGGGCCGGCATAATGGATGGCCCTGGCGACCAGTTCCTTGCCGGTTCCGGATTCGCCGGTAATCATAACCGAGCTTTTAAACGCAGCCACCTTTTCAAGCATAGTGATAACATCCGTGATGGGCTGACTTTTGCCAATGAGGTTTTTATGGCTGTTGGTGCGCCCCACCTCTTTTTTAAGCAGTAAATTTTCGCGCCTGAGACGTTGTCGCTCTTCGGATTTTTTAAGGGTCAGGATGATTTCAGTCGGTTTAAAGGGTTTGGCAATATAGTCATAGGCGCCCAGCTGTATGGTCTCCAGGGCCTGGTCCATAGTGCCAAAGGCCGACATGACAATAATCGTTGCATCGATCTTTCGATCGCGGGCATGTTTAAGAAATGTCATGCCGTCCATTTCGGGCATGCGCAAATCGCACAGGATGGTGTCGAACGTACGTGTGTCAAGCAGTTCCAGGGCTGCACGGCCGTTTTCAGCCGTTGCCGCGGCATAGCCCTCATTTTCCAGAATTGTTTGCAGCACATGCCGCATGTTCTCTTCATCATCAATAATTAAAATCTGTTTTCGTCGCTTCATGGTTGCGGTGGCTCCGTGTGTATCGGAAAGGTAATGGTAAAACGCGTGCCCCGGTCGGGTTCGCTTGTTACAGTGATCGCACCTCCGTGGATTTCGACAATGCGATGTGCGTTGCTGAGACCAAGTCCGGTTCCTTTGCCCGGATCTTTGGTAGTGAAGAATGGATCAAAAATCAGATTAAGGTGCTCGGTTGCGATACCACAGCCGGTATCGGCTATGATAAGCTCTATTTTTTTACTGTCAGCAAGCAGACGCGTGCTAATATTGATGGTTCCGCTTTCAGACATGGCATCGCGCGCATTTAAAAGGAGATTGACTATCAGCTGCCGCAGCAGGCTTGCGTTGGCATAGATCTGCGGCAGCGTGTCTTCGGGTTCAAAGATGATTGTGCAGTTGTTCTTGTCGCGCTGGTAACTGAACAGGGCTTGGCAGTCGTTGATAATATCATTAATCTGAACCGGGGCAGCCTCCTTCGTCGAAGGCTGGGCGAAGTCAAGCAGTTCCCGGATGGTCGCGCTGATTCGTTCGAGTTCCTTTTCCGTGCGAGCAAGAAAATCATCGCGCTGCTCTTGGCTGATACCGTCTTCTTTCAGCATGTGAATATAGCCGGTTACAATGCCGGCCGGATTGCCGATTTCATGTGCGACTCCGGCTGCAAGCCGACCAACCGAGGCCATTTTTTCCGACTGCAAAATTTCATCGCGGGCCTGTTCAAGTTGGCGGTTCTTGGCTGTGATTTCGGTGAGTTGCTTCGAGGTGTTGCTTTGTTCCTGTTTGAGTTCGCTGTACAGAGCTTTGAGCGTTATTGCAAGTGTGTCGATTTCATTGCCGAATTTCGGCGGCTGGACCTTGGGCAATACGCCGCCTGCCAGAGTCTGCATGTCTCGGGACAGCCGCTGTACGGGACGCACCACATAGCGAGAGAGTAGAAAAATACCGAAAAAGAATATAATTACGCCGTCAATCACCATATATATCAGTATCATGCGAGCAGAGTTGCTGATACGCATGTTGGTTTGGTCGGCGGGAAATCCGATTGTCAGATAGCCCAGCACCTGTGTGCCGGACATCACCGGACCGGAGCACAGGTGCCTGAGTACGGTTCGGTTGCTGTCGCGCTGCAAGCTGTGTGTGCGTGTTCGTGCCGGAGTAATGCTCGGTCCCGGAAGTTCAGCGGTAGTTCCTACGCTGGCCAACGTGCGGCCGTTGCGGTCTGTGAGAATGAGTATGTCGCAATCCATTGTGGAGGCCAACAGATTGAGATAGGCCTTCAGGTTGACGACATTCGGCTGCACTGCGCTGCTGTCGCGCAGGACAGCGTCCAGAGTTGCGGTAATAGCGATGAACACCTGATCCGCGGCATGCTGTTGCTGGAGGCGGATTTCATTTTCGCTGACGCGAAAGACAACCATGCTGATAAGGCCGATTGCGGCGATCATGAGAACCAGCATGTTGATACAGATGGTGGTGCGCAGTTTGAGGGTCATTGTCGTGTGCCGTGTGCAAGGTGTCAGCGGGCGCCGATGCTGCAGTACCAGCTAATTAAACGCTCACCGTAGAGCAGGGTGCAGAAAGCCCCTAAAGCTAGAAACGGGCCGAAGGGTACGGCATATTTGAAGTTTTTGCCTTTCACCACAATCAACAGTATGCCGATCAGGCTGCCGGCGATCGACGCCAGAATGAGAGTGGCAAGCGCTCCTTGCCATCCAAGGAACGCTCCGATCATTGCCAGCATCTTGATGTCGCCGCCGCCCATGCCCTCTTTTTTCTTCAGCAGGTAGTAGCCCAGAGCGAAGGCATACAGCACTCCGCCTCCAATCAGAATCCCCAGCAGTGAATCAAGCCAGGTGATCCAAGGCAGAAAAAATGAACACAGAAAGCATAGCGGTATGCCGGGCAGGCTGATGCAGTCGGGGATAATCTGATGCTGCAGGTCAATGCAGGTAATCACCACGAGTGCGGCAGTAAAAACCATGCACAGGATGAAAACAAGCGAGAAGCCGAAATGAAAAGATAAAAGCACCGTGAGCAGGCCCATGAGCAGTTCAACGATGAAGTAGCGCATCGAAATCGGGGTTTTGCAGGACCGGCAGCGTCCGCCGAGCAGAATATAGCTCGCAAGCGGTATGTTGTCGTAGAAGCGGATGCTGTAGCCGCAATTCGGACATTGCGATCCGGGAAATACAATTGATGCGCGGTTGGGTATACGCACGATGCAGACATTGAGGAAGCTGCCGATGATGGTTCCAAATATAAACAGGGCGATAACAAGCAGGGTCGGTGACATGCTCTATCCTTTATTGTTATGTGCAGGGGGTTGTCATGGTCTGCGTATGGTTTTGTATTCGGTTCTTTTTGGGCCTGAGCTTAGCACAAATCGCCATGATGAAAAATAAAAAACCGGTTTATTCCTGCGGTTCTACGCCGCATGCACTATGGGTTGGGTGCAGATTGTGCCCTGGGGGTTGTGGAAAGAGCGCGGGGTAAAAAATGGCGGAGAGAGAGGGATTCGAACCCTCGGTACACTTTAGGGTGTACACTCGCTTAGCAGGCGAGCGCCTTCAGCCGTACTCGGCCATCTCTCCGTACTGATATATGTTATTTCGGTTGCCGTGTCCGTCACCGAGTATAATTAACAACATTACAACAAAATACGGTATTCGTCAATTATAACTTCATATTCTGTGTAGGTGTCAGGGGGGGGGCACCTAAGAGTTTTTCCTTGGGGGTGTTGTGGGGGAATATACACGGCGGTAGAGCAGGGCCGTGTTTTAGCGGCCCGTGCGTGCCATGGCAGCGGCAGTTTTAATGGCGCTCATAAGGCTTTCCGGGCTAGCCTTTCCGCGACCGGCAATATCGTAGGCAGTGCCGTGATCAACCGATGTGCGGATTATGGGTAGTCCCAGGGTTATGTTGACACCGTCTTCAAAATGCAGCAGTTTGAGCGGAATCAGCCCCTGATCGTGATACATGCATACAACCGCATCGTAGTTCCCCCGGGCTGCGGCATAAAAAACAGTATCAGGTGGATGCGGCCCGCTTACGTCAAGCCCGCGGGCGCGCAGCTGCTTGATAGCCGGGGTAATAATGGTCTGTTCCTCGTGCCCAAAGAGCGTGCCTTCGCCTGCATGCGGATTTAGGGCGGCAATCGCGATGCGCGGCTCTTTGTGCGGCGTGAAGTAACGCTGCAGGCCGGCGCGTGTGATTTCGGTAGTTTTAATGATGGCTTCTATGCTGAGGCGGCCGGGAACCTCTGCCAGGGCGCAGTGAATCGTGACCAGCACCACCCGTAGTTTTGAACCGGCCAGCATCATGACCACATCGGGTGTGCCGGTAAGGTGGGCGAGCATTTCGGTGTGGCCGGGATAGTTGAACCCGGCCTGGTTCAGGGCCTGTTTGTTGATCGGTGCGGTAACGATGGCGTCAAGCTCGCCTGCACTGGCATAACGCACTGCTTCGGTGACGGCAGCGGCCATGGCAGTCGAGCTCTGGGCAGTGGGATGTCCCGGTATCAGCGCGTCAGGTTCTAGATCGGATATGGCGATCAGTTCAGGATCCGGGCCGAGCGCGCGGCGTGCGAATGTTGTACGTAACTGAATTTTCGCAGCACTACCGAGTTTTCGCATTTCATGCGCGATTACCCGCTGATCTCCGAAGATGACCGGCCGGCAGATGGTTCTCAGCTCAGGGTTCGCCAGTGCTTTGGCGATAATTTCAGGGCCGATCCCGACCGGGTCTCCCATGGTAATGCCGATGACAGGGGGCTGGTCGTGGTTGTTCATTACGTAGCGCCGGTTTTTGGGTTGTGTTGCACGTCTGCTCCGTTACTTCAACCGGATCAGGTTTTATATACGTCGCTTTCGTCAAATACTTTTTCCGCAGTTATGACCCATTGTCCGTTTTCCAGTTTGCTATAAAAACACGAGCGGTAGCCTTTATGGCAGGCGGCGACATTCTGTTTGACCCTGATGAGCAGGCAGTCTTTGTCACAGTCGGTACGGATAGAGCGTACTTCCTGGGTGTGGCCGGAAGACTCGCCTTTGAGCCAGTATTTTTTTCGTGAGCGGCTCCAGAAATGGGTTTTGCCGGTTTCAACGGTTGAGGCGAGCGAATCCTTGTTCATGTATGCTACCATGAGTACGTCGCCGTTTTCATCATCCTGGATGACTGCCGTGATTAGTCCGTTGTCATCGTATTTAAGATCTTCAAACATACTACGGTCTCCTGTATGTGTACGGTTGCCGGGTGTGTGCTGCCGAGGGTTATTTGGTTATGGCGATGCATGCTGCCAGATCAAGATCGCCGGTGTAGAGTGCGCGGCCGGTTATTGCTCCCATGATGCCATGCTGCTCAACCTCAAGCAGGCGGCGGATATCATCAAGCGAAGAAAGGCCGCCGGAGGCAATGACCGGAATCGGCATTGAGCGGGCCAGAGCGACCGTGCTTTCAATGTTAGGACCGGTGAGCATCCCGTCGCGGCTGATGTCGGTGAAAATGATTGCTGAAACCGCATCGGGGTCTAGTTCGCGGGCAAAGTCAATAGCGCTTGTGGCGGTATTTTCGGTCCAGCCCTGCACGCTGACCATACCATCGCGCGCGTCAATGCCGACAATGATACGGCCCGGGTACTGCTCGCAGGCTGTGTGCCGCAGCTTCGGGTCTTTAATCGCTGCTGTGCCAAGGATTACGCTGTTGATACCGTCATCCAGATAGGATGCAATCGTGTCCAGATCGCGAATGCCACCGCCGACTTCAATATGCATAGTAGCAGCAGTGCGTATTTGCCGGATGGCCTCTCGATTGTGCGGTGTGCCGCTTACAGCGCCGTCAAGATCGACTATATGCAGGCGTTTCGCACCCATGGATTGCCATTTAAGCGCGGTTTCAACAGGGTTTTCGCTATAGACTGTTTCCCGGTGCATTTCGCCCTGGCTAAGGCGCACGCATTTTCCGTTTTTTAGATCAATGGCTGGTATGATGATCATGCTGTTCGCTTTCCTTTAAAAGCAAATGGTTGTTCGGATTCAGTGCAGCCCTGCTTAGAGCGTGCCTTTGGTTGAGCGAATTCCGCCTCCGCGCGGATCAATTTTGGTTGCGCTATCCAGGGCGCGGGCAAAGGACTTGAATATGGATTCTATGATGTGATGCGAATTTTTCCCTGAGAGCACGCGGATATGCAGGTTGCAGGCGCTATTGTTAGTAAATGCCTGAAAAAACTCGGCAATCAGTTCCAGGTCGAAATCGCCCACCTTCTGGGGCATATCCGGAACCTGAAATGAGAGAAAGGGGCGGCCCCCGAGGTCAATGCAGGTATTTGCGGCTGCTTCATCCATGGGAATGGTAGCCTCACCATAGCGGGATATGTCCTTCTTGTCTCCCAGTGCGTCGCGCAGGGCCTGGCCGAGGCAGATGCCGATGTCCTCAACCGTGTGGTGATAGTCTATTGCCACGTCGCCGGTGGCCTTGATGGTCAGGTCGAACATGCCGTGACGGCTAAACAACTCAAGCATGTGCGTTAAAAACGGAACCGGTGTGTCGATCGCGTATTGGCCGCTACCGTCAATTGTAAGCGTAAGCGCGATGTCGGTTTCGGTGGTTGTGCGCGTAACCGGAGCAGATCGTTTTTTCATGATGTTCTCTCAGTTGTTTGTAGGAGTACATTTCTGCTATTCATGCTATCATTGGGCGCATCTGCTGTCAATTACTGCATGCGCAGGCGAGACTGATTTTTTTTACATTACTATTTTGATTCCCGGTCTCCATTTCATGTGTGCGAAGCCGCATGCTGTGGGTGAGTGTGCGATGGTTCTGTGCTCGTTATGGTTTCGCAATAATCATACGAGTACAGAAATAGTGCAGGTTGTTTGAGGTGTCCGGCTTACATATGCCTGCGTTAGAAATTATGCCGGATTATTTCTGTTGACAACATTCCGACAATTGGATATATACAGAAATGATTTAATTAGTTGTAATAGCTTACGTTTTGAAAAAAGGGGAGGTTGGGCGCAGACATGGTAAAGTCAGAGTTAATCCAGAAACTATCTGAAGATGCTAGTATACCGCCGAAAATTGCGGAAATTGCAGTCAATACGGTTTTTTCCGCGATGACCGACGCATTGATTAAGGGTGAGGGCATTGAGATACGGGGATTTGGCAGCTTCAAGGTGCGGCAATACCGCGGGCGAACCGGCAATCATCCACGCACCGGAACCGCAATTGAGATTGCACCGAAAAAGAGACCTTTTTTTAAAGTTGGCAAGGAATTGCGTGAACGTATTAACGGGATTAATTCTGCAGCTATAGAACGTGAACCGGAGCGCTCTGAAGACGGATGAAACACGCTTCGGGCGGCAGATCATGTCATGTGAACGGCCCCGGCAGGTATATAATTAATTGATAGCGAAACCCTGAAAGACCTTGTGGAATTCAGGGTTTTTTTGTGCGTCCGTGCGGCACGCATGTCAGACAGCAGTTTTTTTAGGAAAACCATGAAGCGTCTTTACCGAATTGCAGGAACATGCGCGGTTATTTTCTGGCTTGTGATGGTGGTGCTGTTGGTTAGCAAACAGCAGCGCACCAGCGCGCCTCTGAGTTTTGATGATGATTTCATGGGCGCTATGGTTGAAAACACCGAGGAGTGGGCCGGTGTCTATTTTCAAGATCAGAAAATCGGTTATTCCCACAATTCCCTCAAACGCATTGAAGACGGCTATCAGATACATCAAACCATTATGCTCGATATGGCCATGATGGGGGTTGCCCAGAGAACCAGGGCCCAGATCAATACGGTTACGGACCATGCATTCAACCTTCAGGTTTTTAGTCTGCGGATCAACACAGGCGCGGTCAGTTTTATCGCCTATGGTGACCTGGATGATGACAATGTGATGAGTTTGTCTGTGGTGAGCGGTGGAATAACCGAAGAAAAACAATTGCAGCTCAGTAGTGCCCCGGTTATCACCAATGCTCTTAAGTACAGTATTATGAAGGATGGCTTGCGGCCCGGCTCTGTTTACGAGCGGGTTATCTTTGACCCTATGACTATGAGTAACCGCACGGCCAGTATCGAGGTGTTGGATCGCGAAACGCTTAGCATGGCCGGGCAGGAGTATGAGTGCTACCGCATGTTGGTTACGTACATGGGCGTTACTATGACGGTCTGGATTGACCAGCAGGGTAGAACCGTGAAGGAGCAAAGCCCCACCGGCATGGTGCTGGTGCGCGAGGATCAGGAGCAGGCCCTGCATGGTGGTTGGGGGGAGCTGGTTGATATGGTTGAGGCCGTAGCGATTGAGGTGGATACC
>Ga0208648_1001432_pt1 | contig 19384 bp, 21 predicted proteins | sample AntAceMetag02UKL_FD_184772 | JGI IMG/M metagenome (GOLD analysis project Ga0208648, IMG submission 184772) | Saline lake microbial communities from Ace Lake, Antarctica - Antarctic Ace Lake Metagenome 02UKL (SPAdes) (version 2) | ecosystem: Environmental > Aquatic > Non-marine Saline and...
TAATATGAAAGAGATTCATAGTTTTATGGATATCCTCTATTCCCGTGCCCATTTGACAACAGATGGATTTAAGAAGTTACTTAACTACTGAGGACGTCCGCAAGGCCTCAAAAAATAAAGCAAGAGTCAAAGGCAGACTTGACCCCCGCTTTACATATCCGCCACCCAGGTTCTCGATATCATTGGCGAAAGCGCAGATCGTGCGCAAGACCGGATCCGGGTTCCACCCCGCCTTGTACTCTATCCGATCGCCTTCGACCTTGAGCTGACGCAATAGGTCGTTGAGATTGACAGGGAGTTTTGAACTCATACGCTGGTTTCCTCTTCAGTTAAAGTCTTTATCCTTTGCCATTTCAGAATTGATGAATTTCATATCCCAAGGGCATGGGTCAGGCCTACACATTACACACATCTCAACAATCATGTAAATTTTGGAACAAATCATAATTAGGCTTAAACTTCTGAAATGCAGGTTGCTTTATTGTCAAATGTGTAGGCCTGACACCCATGCCCTATATAGGGACTGTTCAAGACGCAATAGATTATGTCAAGAAGGCGATTGCATAATAATCTTTGATGCTGACCTCTTTAGAACCTAACTGAAACCGCAGGGCCTGTACTTTGAGCTATCTTGTACCGTTAAGAGCAGTTTCTAAACCTGATATGTGAGGGAGCAATGGGATGACCAGAAGGGTTGTGGTTACAGGCTTAGGGATGGTTACCCCTTTGGGGACCGGGGTTGAAGAATTTGTATTGCGGGAACAGGTGATATCTGCTATCGAATCCAGATGTTCCATAATAAATTGCTACTTGGTGTGTACACCCCTTTAGCCTTTCCATCTCGTTCCCGGGCTCCAGTTTGGGAACGTACTTTTGTGAGAAGCTCCAGCTTAGTCCAGTTTAAGAAGTTGTTTTTCCCTTGTCTCTAACCCGGAATCTCGCTTCGGAGGGAACCCCTGAACCCGTGAACGGTTGCGAATTTTGTCACCTGCCACGTCCAACATCGGACTTACAAGCCAGAGTAGGCCTTCAGCTTTTTATCCCAAAATTCCTTATGTTTCTCCCTCCAGTTGGGACCTGTAAACTGTTTGTCGTAGAAATTCCCTAATCTATCTAACCACTTGATCCAAACGTTTTTGTTCTTCTCTTTTGCATCAAGGATATCCGCAACAAAGAGATCAATCCTGTTTATCTCCTCTTTAGGTGCAAAATAGGAAGCGCCTTCTTCAGCAGATCTCTTCAGGCTTTCTTCACTTAGTGCATGGGCAGTGAGCATGAGGGCAGGAATACCTTGCTTTTTCGCCACTTCTAATAGTTCGAATCCCCTCACTCCCATGATATCCAAAATTGCCACTTCATAATTGTTTTCCTCAAGCAACCTTTTCCCTTCCTCGAATGATTGAGCCGTGTCTATTTTGCATTCGTTCAAGAATTCAACAAGAGTATCGAGAACATCCTTTTCGTCATCTACGATAAGTATCAGTTTTCCATGAATAATCTTCTTCGTATCCATCTGTTATTCTCCTCTCTCAAGCAATGAGCCTCTAATAATTTTGAGATATGTAGTATGGGTATAATTATTTTGTCAAGAATAAAGTGGTCGTGTCATCAATTCTCATCAATTTTCATTCTGGCTTTGGAGGAAGGATCGTGCTTCTTTCCGGTCAATTTTGGAGTTGTTCTGAGGGCGCCTTTCTTGGGATTCAAAGTATACGCTCGTTAAAATCAATTGAAAACCCCGGTCGTTTTTTTATGTGCTCCACTGGAACCACCTTCGGAAGCAAATCTTGGACGGTTTTCCGCGTCGAATCTGGACAAGGGAGGTCATATTCCAAAAAGGATTCACTCGGTGCCATAAATCATGACGTATCGGGTAGGTATAGTTCAAGGCCTACTATCATGAAATCCAGCATAGCATTCCAGCCCTTCAAACAAATGTACCGGGGCAGATCCTGGAAAGGATTGTGTTTGTCGATGAGATACCCAAAACCAGTGTTGGCAAATTTGACAGGAAGATGATGAGATCAATGTATGGAGACGTACTGGCGATGAAGCAGTAAGGCCATTTCGTGTTTGTTCCCCAAAATACGCCCCATCAAATGATTTCTGTTGGAGATGCAGGCCTGAAGGTCCTTATCATTATGGCACCTCCCTTTGCCTCTATGGAGGCTTGGCAAAAAAGCAGGTTTGATAAACATAATTAAGGTAATTTTTTCCGTATAGATTAGGTATGGGAGGAAGGACTTTGGACCAAAGGTCTTAGCAAGCAGCAATGCTTGAGTCGATTTGGGGTATTGAAAATATCTATTTACCTGACCCCAATCAATATATCCATAATTGCTGCATGCGCTCATTTGTGAGGTATTTTCTTTGATGGCCGATAGGATCGGAAATACTTTTTTTCAGTAATTTCCGGTTAGGTTTTTGCATGCGAAGCATCAAAAAAATTGTAAAGTCAGCTATTTAAGTTCATTTTTTACTTGACATTCCAATTAGGGTGTGTAGTGAAATTTTGTAATGCGTAATAGGGGACGTTGGAAGGTTTGTAAGGTTATTCACCCTCGTGGCTAACTACTGTTTCAAGATTATCACATACCTGGATGTTACTCCAAGTATTCTTTTTTTCTGCATTGCGGAGACGACCACGGCACTGAAGCGTTGCGCGGACATAGGGGCCTGAATGATGTGAGTGTGCTGCCAGCCGGTTTGATTCAGAATCCGAAGGTAATCATTGATTAAAATCGAATTTATCCGGGTCTCATTTTTGGCGGGGGTGTTTTGGAAATCGCGCCAGTCGGCATTGATAAATGCCATCTGCGTGCTCTTCTTGGCGTTTAAGTGTGCTAAGGAAAAGAAGTTTTCCAGAAATGTTAGATATTTCTCTTTTGATAGTCCGGATATGCCATCGGGATCATAGTTGTTTGATTTCTTTTTAAAATAGGGTGGATCAAAAATAATCAGATCCGGTTTGGTTTTACCTTTTATCGGCCATTTTAAATTGGTGATATCCCAAAAACAGGGTTCGATTTCCGGTCGTGTCTCCGGTCGATCGTCCATGTCAAAGCCCCAACATCTCCGGTTAAATGCCAAGCAGGTGTCCGCCACCACGCCACCGCCTGCCATGGGATCAAATACCAGATCGTTTTGATCTGAAAAATAATAGAGGATGTGTGCGATCATTTGGGCCGGGATGCGACCGGGCCAATCATCTCCGAAACGTTTGTCACAATCATTCCAGTTCCACAGATCCCATGTCCTTAATCCCCAGTTAAGCTCTTTGAATCGTTTGAGATCTTCCTTTCCCTCAAGGGCCAGGGACCATACCATCGGCTCTGTCCAGCCGTGCTTTTCAGCTACCTGGGGAACAGTGAAACCTTTCGACAGATCGGTATTTAGAATATTTGCCAATGCTGGCATTTTTTCTAAATGCTTCGATACCGTCCTTTGTATGGCGCCTACTCTCTTTGCAATCCTCTCTTGAGGTATGCCGAGGTGGTGCATGCGGGATATCTTGATGTCGAGGCCAAGCTTGGGTTGCAGCGCGAAGATCGGCTATGTATGAGTCCACTGTTTGCCTTGAGCGGCCTATGGCTTTCCCGATATCTGCGGAGCGGAGACTGGCAAGGGCATGGGTGTCAGGCCTACACATTTGACAAGTCAAGATCCGAAACAATTTTGCTAATCTGTTTTTGCGGTTCTCTGTCAACTGTGTAGGCCTGACACCCATGCCCTATATTCATGTTGGAAGAGTGAGTAATCATTGTTAAATGAGTAGGCTCCTTTTCATAATGAGGTACCCGTATCTCTTATTGAACAGGACGAAACCTTTTTAGGGCACTTCGGCTCCAGATAATTCGCTTCTGTCCCTCGCTTCGAGGAAAATATCAGCCATATATGATATCTGTAAGCTGGCGATCCCCAATTCTGCTTTGACTTTTATTAGTTGCTTCTCCCATTCTTTACTGTCAGTCGGCGAATGCTGATCATTGAGGAAATTGATGTTGGCAAGCCAGGCTGGCACACCCGCGATTTCACGAAAGAAATAGAGGTGGGCCATGCGGTTGGCTGATTGATAAAGCGACCCGGTCCAGTCGGTATCTCTCGAAACCCCGCACCACTTTTTGGTTCTATTGAGGGCATCTTCAATTTTCTTTCTGGATTTCGGTGTTGCCTTACACCCGCCTCCATATATCTCCCCCGGGTAGCTCTTCGCTTCTACGAGTAAAATCCCTTTGTTGTTTTTATCGTGCTGAAACTCCACCTGAGCAAGGGCATCCCACACAGGGCCACCACGGGGCCAAAAGGCTCTCAGTTCAGCGGAGAGATACTCAAAGCCACAGGCTTTCAAAAATACAGTGTCCTGGTATTCCACAAATCTATCTTTTTCAAGCGGGGAGACCCAATTGAGGCGAGGATATAACGAAGCGAGATCAGACAGCCCCTGAATTACTTTTTGAGACAGTTCCTCTGACCTTCGGTTTACATAAATCTGAATCTGGAGTTGGCTGCCGGCACGCGCTCGGCCAAGTTCATCGACTCTGGTGCTTTTGGTTGTCATGAATCCTCAGAGAAAAGGGTTAATTACGAAAGGAAAAAGAATTAGCAAACTTAGTCGATTTTGGCTTCTTTGATCTCTTTGATACACCACTCTATTGTCTCAAAAAAACTAGTTGCATCACCTTCATCCTTGATAGCAGAAATAGGAACCGAAGGATAGCCGGTGAGTTTCAATGCTTCTGATAGGTTAATGCCAGCGATTCTGTTCAAACGATCCGTAAGCGAACGACGAAGTTCTTCTTCATTGAAGGGCCGGAATTTCATAAGGTCACCAAAACGAATTTCTATCTTCCCATCTAACCGAAATCCAAGTAGTCGGCAAGGGGGTTCAGAGGTTAAAAACATCCAGAATGTTGCACGATCATCTTTCCGCCTTGACGACCACCTAAATTGAAAAGGTCCGCCAGTTGCCCACTGCTCCATTTTCCTAACGATCTTTGCTTCTTCTTGACCTCTTCTTTTTTCCAGTTCCTCAAACCAGGCTACACTGTCCCATTTTTTTATGTTTTCAGGTCTATTCACTGTCTTTTTAGTCTCTACTCCAAATATCTTGGGTATGATGATCTCGTTTTCTTTGAATTCATAATATTCAAGCTGGACAGCATAAATGTCGAATTGGCTGTTCTGGTTTACATAAAGAATCAGGTCTTTTAATCGATCATCAATTGAATCCATTAAAATTACAAATTTGATTACGCCTTCGTTGAGATTTCTCCTAAGGGCCTTGATCATCAAATCGGACTGATCATCATCAATGTTGAAAAATTCCGTGATTTTTTCCTGAAAATCCAAAGTGAACTTCTCTTGGGCGTCAGCATTCAGGATTGCAATGAATTCGTTGAAATCAACTGAATGTTTCCAAAGGGCAGCTCCGTAGTCCAAGGCTTGGGCGACCACTTTTCTCTTGTCGGGGTTCTTATAAAGCTTGGTTTCAACAACATAAATGTCACCATCTTTGTCCACAGCTAAAGCATCAACAGGGCCTGATGTCGTGCGAAATTCCCGTTTAGCTACAAATAGCTTCTTGTCTTCTTGAATTTCATATATGGGAATCGATTCTGGATTGTTATGGATATATTCTTGCAAAGAAGATTCATTGTTGAAATCAGATTTGTCGATAATTTGGGCATTAGAACCCTTTTTTGAAACAATTATGGACATAGGACCTCCTTTAAAGGCTAAGCGGTTATGTCATCACATGGTAAATCACGTCCGCTTCCCACCATTGGGTTTTCCATCAAAGAAGATACCAGGATCTGCAGCTTCTTTTGCACTTCTCTAATTTCGGTCATGATCACGCCTCTCTATCAACCTTTGTTAATATCATGAAAGTCAATCATTGGTGGATCGGCAAAACCTCTTCTGTACAAAATATCTCTTTCTTTCAACAGACAGGCTCTATTGTGCCGTAAAGAACCCACAATGTTTCCATTCTCGAATTCCTGGATCAGTCTAATACCCTGACCTGGAAAAGGATCGTCATAGTTGCTTATGCCGAATTTCTTAACCAGTTCCTCCTTGCTGCCTTTGCCCTTTTTCAATTCCCTGTCAAACAACATTTTCCTGCCGGTTGAGCAATAGATAACGCCTGTCTCAAATTCTACAAAAAATGCATAAAGAGGTTTCTGGAAATCAACAAAGTTTGTCTCTCTTATGAATTCCAGTAATGCAGGGATACGGTCAGATTTTTCTACATATTTCTGAACTATCATGTTGCCAGTCAAATATCCTAAAAGATAGGGCCTTACTTCTTCGTATCTTTTGGTGCCCTTGAGTCCATTATGAATTGGACCGACGGTCTCTAAATCTATTATCGTGCCCTCCAAAGTTTCACCTTCAACATGACAGATATTTTCTTTTATGTCATACATAAGAAATTACAACCTTAGCAACTGGGCTGCCGGAATACGTTTGGCCAAGTTTATCAACTCTGCCGGTTTGGTCTGTCATGAGCCCCCCGCATTACTCAAAAACATTATCAGACCGCCTGCTGAATGCCTCGATGTATAGATGTGACCTCTCATCTTTCATGGAAAAGGCAAAAGATAACCCGCCCAAGACTCAACGGATGACCTCCGCACCCCCGCACGGCCATAAGATTAATGATTTCTGAAGAGCGTATGTTTATACCAGAACGCCCTCGCTGCATTCGTAAAGGTTGGCATTAGATGATGTAGCGTGATGTCGTATGTAAACAGCAACCGCAAGAGTGCGTCAGCTTCTGACGTAGGTAAAGTGGTGCGGAGTAGCCAACCGCGCGGTGCAGATGTAGGCCGGAATATGTCCTCCACAGTTGGCCAATTGCCTGTTTGCAAGAACAAATCATTGGCGTTAGTTATGTAAGTGAAAAGACCTCGCTGCGCTCGCAGGAAATCATTTATGTGCTTTGGAGCATGGACAATGGTCAAGTTGGCCAATTTACTGAGATCGCCAGTGTAGATGGAAAAAACCGCCATCCTACCAGATTTAACTCTCGATTTTGTTGGAGTAACTGAAGAGGCTCCCAAGGCTGCAAAGAAGGCCGCTACAAGGGGCGATTCGGTCCAATCGAGTAACCGAGTCGGTACTCCTTTATGTTGCGCAAGGGCCATTCCTGGCAAAAATGATGTAGACGGAAATGGCTCAGCATAGTTGAACTCCTTGTTATTATCGAAAGCCGCTTGCAACACATCGGAGTTCGCCTGGACTAGGCGATAGTCAATCGGCGTAGGAATTCCCAGTTCGTCCGCACCCTCTAAGAACAGGTGGACGGCTCGAAGCTCTGCATGCAACTGCCACCCCAGATAGCGGCGTATTTGCGAAGGCCTCGGGCGGTTTGTGCCTGGCGTTTGAGGCGCGAACTCAGAAAGCGGATTTCCTGGTCGATGGGCCTTCGGCAATAGTTTTTTATCACCCTCGGTCTGCCCTCGGAAAATAAATCCACACAGACCTTTTTGCATGATTTGAAAGATATGTTTCGGCACAAACCTGCTGCTTTTAAGGAAATAATCCAGGAACTCTTGGGCAGTGTCAATATCTTTATTTAAATATGGGCTTTTCTGTGCCATCACTTGTTCTCCATCTATCAACATTAGCGCTTCTGTTCCTTTTTATTTAAGTCGAATATCGCTTTAAACAACTCACATGGAAGTGGAACGAGAACGCACCTGAAAACCTATTTACTTCCTTTCTAGAGACTCCCACAATCATCCCATAATCACATTTTGTAGGCGAAGAGAGAATCAGTATAATATGTCAAGAACATTACCCAGCGCCTTTTATCCATAATATTAATTTCTCTTGCCATTTTTTCACCTGTAATGGTTCTTCAAAATATAGATCTCTTTATCCAGGCCGTGCCGGGCATATTCGATCCGCTCGTTGTCTATGATTTCATAGGACAATTGCTCCAATTGGAATGCAAAGAGGGCAAAGTTCTGGACGATTTCCTTTACCGGCATGATTTTCTTGGCGTTTGTTCTGATCGTGGCTTCGACAATGAGGGGCAATATGCGTCTGTTTGCAATTTTGACTTTTTCTGTCTTTTCATAAATCCCCCTCCCTTTTGAAATCAGTACTCCGAGTTCTACAAAGGTACGCAAAACATGCCTGCCAGTCCGTTCAACGATTTCCCTGTCCCTTACATTAACAACGCAGGCGCCTATTTTCACACGTACGGATCTGTGCTCGGGGTACCGGGCGACCAGCACTCCTACCGCGACCTATTCCACTATTCTTACTCTTGTATTCGTCTCTTTTTGAAAATTAAAGTCAATTGGACATCAAAGGTCATACTAAAGTTGCCAAAAGCCTGCCTTTCCTTAAAGCATTGGCAGAACACAATCGCACACAAATAAAGTTGACAGTATCTATGATGGGCACCCACGCTAATCACTTTAGTTGGGTTTTGATGATATGGTTCTTGTCTGAGTACTTTCTCTCGATGAGGTCGACTATCTTTTTGGATTTCACCTGGTTTATAAATTCATCAGTCGTCAACCCGAGGGCTCTTGTACATTGAGCGCTTACTGTATTATATCTAACGTCGAGCTTTTCTGCTATCTGACGAAAAGCTTGCCGGTGATTATCCCCACGCCACATTAATTTGATGACAGGTATCAAATAATCTTCTACGTTGCTATATCCCTTACTGCCCAAAGGTTTTTCATAATTTGGAGGCTTTCGATAAGGAGCTTGGCCGATTTCAGGCTCTCTAACTCGGCTTTTAGTGGGTTTTTGAATTGTTTTCGATGATGCGAAATCACGGATGCTTGTCAGGAATTTATTATACAAGGATAGGAATTCTTTGTGAATTTCATAGGTTGAAAATAATCTTAGTTTCAACTGTTTTAGTTCTTCAGGAACAGGTAAGCCCTGTTTTTTAAAACGCTCTATCGAAATTTCTATCTCTTTAACTTGGCGGAAAGAAACGTCTCTTTTTGGATCAGCAAATTCGATTTCAAATAGCTTAATGATGTCTTTGACCTCAGAGATAACACCCTCGATTCGCAACTTCAGGTCATCAAGATTATTCATCAATCAATTCTCCACAACTATTTGGTTCCTAATAGCTTTTAAAGAACGCCTCCGCCGTAAATTTCACAAATTCCTCGGTTTTTTCCGGACTTCGGGCGATCACCTGCCAAGGTTCCAAGCGTGCAACTTCGGTCTGCAGATCTCTTGCCGTCTTGGTGCTGCACCCCAGGATGTCTTGAACCGATCCAGCCGACACGCCCTCACATTGAAAGATGTATGCAAACTCAAGTAATTCCTGAAAATTAAAAAACTTCTGCTGGTAATCATTGGGGGATTGGCTGGCAAAAAACACCACGATGCCCTTGGACCGCCCCTCCCGGATGATCCGCTGCAAAAACATATTTTTCTGGCTCAGATAGTTATGGGCCTCGTCGATGACAAGGATGGTTCGTATGGTACGCCGTCCTTCCCTGACCGGGCTGTCAGGCAGAAGGGCCATTTCCTTATAGAGCCGCTCTATGACCAGATAGGCGACAAGTTCCTTTAATACCGGCATGGCATGTACATCGATCAGTATGGTTCTGCTGGAAACCCGGTCAATGGGCGGGACGTCGCTTCCGTGCCGCCAAAACAGGTCGAAATCCGCCAAATCCCGCAGGACCTCAATGAGGCTGTCGTCCTTTTTGTTGTCCTCTTCATACATTGCCGAAACCATCTGATACACATCATGGAAATCGGGATAGGGGGCAGGGGTATTGGCTCGCTGAGCATATGTGGCCCGAATCGCCTCGGTCAGCACCCCTTTTTGCACAACGCCCAGCTTGGCGTTGATGGATGCAAAGCTTTCGGCCTTTTCACGAGCCGATACATTCACGGTTTGCTCATCATAGGCGGGCAAAACAAAGGGATTGATGGGCAGGCTTTGTCCTCCCTGGAGCAATCGAAAAGGTTGAACTTTGGCCACATCCAGAAAATCATGATTATCGACCACGTCACCTTTGTAGTCAAAATAGATAAAATTGGTTCGATAATTTGACTGAATGCGGATATCAGTCAGAATTTTCAAGATGAACTGGGTTTTCCCCGTCCCAGGTTTACCCATGATAGCCAAATGCGAGTTGGCGTGCCTGGTGGTATTGTTGAGTTCCATAATGAGATCATCGTCCTTAAGAAGGGTCCGCCCGATGAAGATATCTAGTCCATGCCCCGCTGTCTCCCGCCGCCCCCCGAATTCTACTTCGTCCACCAGGCGTATCAAGAGGCTGTCTGCGTCCCTCCCGCACTCCTGAAACATCTGCCCTAACAGCGCCGCCCCGTTGTCAATGTGGTTCTTCACGATGGATCGATTGGAAAAAAACCGTTCCTCGCTGATGTCGCGCGTCTGGTAAACATGACAGATCAACGCACGCATAAAGACCTCATCCTCACCCACAAAGGTGGGTCGCTTCATCTCACCGCCCGTAAAACTCGGACTCTGAGTGACGGCCGGGCCTTCCTTGATAAGCGACAAGGCAAAGGCCATGCGGGCCAATGTGGCCTTTTCCAGCTTGGTTTCAAAACGCAGGGCGCTCAGAACTTCATCCGCATCATTTGATGTATACAGTCGGTCGGCCATGGCCTATTTCTCCCAGAAATACCCTTCCCGGTAGGTCGTTAGCTCCTGGCGCTGATCAAACTCCAGGATACCCGCACCACTCAGAAGCGATTTGAGTGTACGATAGTAATCCTTGTCGATTTCCGTATCCGTAGACAGGATGATCACTTGCTCTCCGGCATTGGGAAAATAGTTGTTCACGATGTTGTCGCGATGGGTGCTGTCCAGCCGGGACAGGGGGGTGTCGATGACGATGGGCAGCTTTAGTTGGCTTGTTTGGGCCAAGCCCCAGAGCAGGGAGACCGCAAAAATCTCCTTTTCACCGGCGGAAAGCCCTGATTTCTTGATTTCATGGCCGCTGCGGTCGCTGATGCGCACCTCATAGGTCTTATCGTCGATAATGATGTCTTTGATCAGACCACTTCGGCTGGAAAGCAGGCGATACATTTCAAAGGTCTTTTCTTGCAGCAGATGAACCTTGTTTTTTCGAAGGCGAACAATGAATTGATTCAGGACACCGGCGATGACATCGCATTCCTGGATGAATTCCGCTGTTTCCCTTGAGATATGGTGCCTTTCATATAGCTTTTCGATCTCTATCTGGATATCGTTGATATGTCTTTCGAGGGCGAGGATCTCCTCTTCAAGCAGCCGCAACTGCTCTGTCTTGCGGCCGATCTGTGTGGAGCAGCCCTCCATCTCGGCCTGGAGTTGTTCGAAGAGTTCCTGTTCGGATTCAGTTAACGTGCCTGCCCGGCTCAAGCCCTCTATCTGGCGGATGTGGGAGATCAGCTCCCGTTTTTCCTCAAGCAGTGATTTGAGCAGGAACACATCGCTGGTTTCCAGAGTCTCCATTCTGTTCAATATGCGCGCTGCATCTCGGTCTGACAGGTCCAAAATCCTGGGTAAATCGCCCTTGGGGTCTCCCTCTTTGAGCAGCCTATAGATTCGACGCTCCAGTTCAGCCATCTTTTCAAGAGAAAGAGTTTCCCGATAAATCGGTTCCGGCTCCTCAACCACGCGGACGATGCGTTTGGCCAGGGTAGCCGCATGCTGTTTGATCGCCTCTCCACTGGCCGATTCCCGTTCTGCCTCGATTTGCCTTCGCATCGGATCAAACAGCCGTCCCGTGATGGCAAACGGCAGGGCCTTTTCACAAAGAGACCTAATTTCACTCTCCACCTGAGCCAATCGGTTGGCCGCCTGAATCCGCTTTTTCTCATTTTCACGCATGGCCTCCCGTGTTTCCGGTTCGGTCTGAAAGGCCGCCGCAAACCGTTGTCTCGCCTCATCGAGCTGCCCTTTAAAAGCATCCAGTTCCTGTCGGACAGCGTCCCGCTCCTGATGCTTGCGGTTCAACTTGCTGCGTTCCTTTTTCAGCTCGCTTTGCTTGAATTCAAGGTCCTCGTCGGAGATTTCCACAAATCCTTTGCGCTCTTCGTTCTTGATATGGATGATATCGGAAGCCAGCCGGTTGATGTACTGGATGCCGAGTGCCGCTTCCAGGGACGATTTCAGCCGCACCTCCGAATGGTCATCGGCGGCGATGGCTTGGATCTTTTCCCCATCAAAAAAGAAAAATTGGGTGATGCCCGGCGGGATCATCGAGCGAATGAAATCTTGCCATAGTTGTTGGTTCTGCACGGATACCCGCTTGCCGTCGCGAACCACCACCAACCGCTCGTTCAAATCGCGGGGTTTCGGATCATCCACAGCCCCTGTGCTCCAGGAACGTTTGACGATCAGTTCCGAAAGGTCGTCCATGTCCATGACCAGCTCGAAGGAAACATTGGCGTTTCCTCTGGCCTTTTCACGGCGGTTGATGTTCCGATAAATCTCGTCCGGCTTGGCCCCGTACAGACAGAAGTTGATGGCCTCCATGATCGAGGTCTTGCCCGCCCCGTTCATCCCGCCAATCAGAAAGATGCTCCGGCCGTCATCTCCCACGGGGAACCGGATCTCGGTCGCAAACTGGAAGGATTTGTAGTTTTCGATGCTTAACTTTTTAAATTTCATTGGTTAGCCTCCTTATTCATATAGAGACTACGAATCTTCTTTAACGGCGTGCGGGACCCATCACTGTTAATGCGCCTCCAATGTGACCAACCATTTAGAGATCTTCCCGCGATTTGTGAACCTGCGGTTGACAAGCTATCGTATTGTTTCCATCCGTCCGGCGTTTTTGCCATCACCGTGCCATCGGGGTTGACTTTCCCTTCGTACGTTGAGCCCTCTTTAAGCCACTGGAGTTCGAGTTTGTCCTCGGTGGAAAGCTGACCACACTGGAGCAAATCCAGAAGCTTAATACCGTAATGCTTTTTGGTGCCGCCGGTCCGGCCGGTTGTTTTCAGGCGGTCCCTGATTGAGCGAGTTGCTTTTAGAAGTTTTCGGAGCTGTTCGATCAGCGCCTCCAGCTCTGCGAGCCGAATTTCAACTTCAGTATTTGCCAGACCTGAAACATCCTTAGCTGAGAGCTGGAGCTTCAGACGGCGAAGATCATCCGGCACGGAGACGCCGAGCCGGTTTAGCTGTTTGATCGCTTTATTGACCGTCTGCAACTGCTTCCGTTCTTCAACGGATAGTCCGGGCAACTGCTTTGGGATATTGCCCCGCTTTTCAATCCAACTGCGCATTGCTTCTATGTGCTTGTTCAACTCCTCAGTCATCGCTTTAACTCCCCTTACTATAGGCAAAGAAGATACCTTTCGTAGGGATTAGAAGTGAACTGCAATTTTCCATGGCCTATCTTCGAGACCGGGTGATAACTACCATGACACCGCGCGCTATAGACACCCCTTGTAGAATTCCATCGCTATTTTCTTCGCAGTTCCCAAAGTCTTTGATTTATTCCTGTTTTTAGAACACCCTCTTTGATCATTTTCGAACGCTCCTGAACGACCCATTTCTCCCAGTTCAAAGTCCTTTTCGAATCCTGTTCCAAATCTTTAGGCTTGAATTTTCCATCCATGTTTTCTCTAATTTTTTCAATTACATCTGACTTTTTCGCTGAGCCTCCTAATTCCCGTAAAGCTTTGCAGATCGCCTTTCTTAAGAGCGTTGGTGACGTACGCTTAACGTAACGCTTGCGGGTTTTTGTCTTCTTGATTGGATCTTTTAATCGCTTGATCGATGCACGCAGGTCGGTCATTGTGTGAGAAAGTCGGATTTCTATTGTTTGGAGCATTTTCAGTGTATTTTCTTGCTCTGTAACAACAACAGATAGCCCAATTTTCATTTTTCTAAGTTCATCTGGAACCTTGGCGCCAGAATCATTCAGCCGCGAAATTGCTTTCGATATCTCACTTAACTGTAACGCTTGGTCAACTGTAGCCTTTCCTTGGTACCTGGACAATAGCTTTTTTATAACGAAATCAAGAATATCTACAAGTTTTGCCGGGTCATTTACATATTGTGCGTAACGCTCTGCCATAAGAGAATTCTCCTCATTTACGTTGTTTGAGGATTTCCCGCAAAGCGTCATAGACACCGGTCCGCCGGTCTTTGAATTCATATTCGTAAACCGTTTGGAGCAGCTTGAGCACCTTGTTTTGGCTCACGTTATTTTGCCCGCAAAGCTCTGCCAGAAGCTGTTTGTCCTCACCGGATAGGTTCATTTTTTCTCTCCCCTTTTGCCGTCCGTCAACTGCTTGACCGTTTTTTCAAAATCATTGTCCTGGCGGTCTTTTTGTAGAATCTTGTACTTTTTCTCATCCGCGGCAGTTGTAAAGAATTTCTTTACAACTGAATCTTCAAACAGCTCACCTTCTGAAAAGATATTTTTAAGATGCTGCCCGATGTTCTGTTTGGTTGTCTGAAACAGATCGGCCATGAGCTGTTGGGTCAGCCATACCGTCTCGTCAGACAGGCGCACGTCAATTTTGACCCGGCTGTCTTCCGCTTCATAGACGGGAAACTGGCCCTTGCCGGAATCGGGGCTATTACTGTGCACCAGCTCTTTGCTCATGACCGCACCGCCTCCTCGATAAGTTGTTCCACTCGGGTTTTGGCTTGGTTGAGGAGTTCTTTTGACTGTTGTTCACTTGCGGCAGCTTGTTCATATAAGCTGCGAATTTCTTTCTGTAACGCCTCCGGGGCCGACCAAATAAAAAATTTTCTAATATCGAATGGATACAATTCAAGCTGACCGGAGGTGCCTCTTTGATGCATCTCAACCTGAAGCTGTCCTGCCTTACTATTGAGGTAGAAAGACAAATAGGTTGGATCGAGTGTCGGTGAGCGTAAAATGGTGACGTGGTTATCCGGTATGGCATGTTCATCGATAAGATATGGCGCCACCCGCCCTATCGTGCCACGCCCCGTGCCATTCATCAAAGTGTCGCCATGGCGAATCTGGAGTTCAGCAATGGGGTTGGAAATGGCAGTTCGATTTCCTTCCAAGATAACCTTATTGCTCTGCACATGCTTGGAGTTGACAACCGGCCGTCCATGTTTTGAATAAACGGGCTGCTTGCCGCGCTGGCAGAAGCTGAGTTGGGTTCCAAGCGGAACCAGATCGATATGGTCAGGCAAATGCGCAACAAGGTTATGAAATGCAGGGTAAAAGTGCTCTGGATCTAACCGTCGCGACTGCTCCAGCTCGCTGAAGCGCGCCGTGTAGCCCACCGGTTTCCGGAAACTCAGCTTGTCCAAGCCAAGCTCGGATTCGAGGAGATGCTTTGCTTTGGCGTAAAAGGATTTGGAGTCATTCGCTGTAGTATAAGCCAACATTGCAACTTCCCGAATTTCCATTTGAGTTTCTTGACTTGGGTATGCAATCTCAAGCCTTTCTACTGCCGGGAAAGTGAGATGTGCTTGCACCTGTTGTGATTTATTTCTTTCTAACTGCAGCTGACCGAATTTTGTATTTAGAAATACCGATAGATAATAAGGATCAAGGAGTTCGAAATCTGTTTGTACGGCAATTACATCGGGGCAAACTGCCGATTCGCCGAAATCATCTGTGACAATACATACCCCACCGATACTACCACCTTTTGCAATTACAAGATCACCCGTAGATATAGTGGAAACTTGATGATGTGCTTGGATTACCGAAGGAGAGATTTTGACTAAATTTTCTTGTTTTAAAAACAAATCTCCCAAATCAGCTACGCGGAGGAAAGGCATTCCATCATCGGAGTAATAGCCCACGAAAGAGGGGTAGAATGCAGAGCCAGTGACTTTCTTAACAACTTTTCGAAGTAATGAAGTTTCGAAACCACCCTGGCGAGATCTTCGCACTGCTTCGAGATTCTCAATATATACTTCTCTCCAATATTCGGAATCAAATCGCCAATTCTCAACAAGCTCGGCACTGTTGATTACGTTCCATTCAGCCATCACTCCACCTCCCAGAAATCAAACCCCTGCTCCTGCGCAAAGCGCACAAACGCCTCGGCCACACAGAGATTGTCGTCTGGAATCTTGGCCGCGTCGGCCAGGGCTTCTGCCGTCAGGTCATAATTGATCAGATCCTGGTTTACCTCTCGCTGGCCCTCCTGGGGATGGCCGTCAGGGAATTCCACTAGACTGCCATCCTCGTCCACCAAGTATTCGTAATCGCCCGAATTGTTCTTGCCGCCGCGCTCGCTCACGGCCATGAAGATGGAGTAGTCGAGTCGTTTTGCCACCTCGGCGGCGATCCAGCGCTCTTTCAGGGTGCCGATCAAGTCGGGATCGGTCAGAATCAACTCCAATTTCCCCTTGTTACTGAGCAGCTTGACGGCGTTTTCCGCCTCGGGGATGGTTTTTTCCAGGTGTTTGATTTCAATCTTGTAGGTCCGTTGCTTCAGTTTTTGCTTGTCTTTGAGCCTCTTGAGCGCTGCTTTCTGTTCCGCCTTGATCGGTTTCAGGTGGGCGCGCAGATCGGCTTTGGTCCCTTCCCATTGTTGAGTTATGGCGTCAATTTCCATGCGGTGGTGCTGCTGAAGGGCTTCGATATCGCTCTGTAGATCTCCGAGCTTTTGTTTGACACTGAGCAGTTCCGCTTTCAAGTTCTCGCATTTTTCTTCAGCTTCGCTAATGAGATCTTCCTGGGTGGGATTGCCTTCGGCTGCCATCCGCAGCCCAGATTCTCTAAATTCATAGTCGTCCTCGGAGATTTCTGGCTCCTGTTCAACGATCTCCTGCTCCGGTTCATTAAACGACTCCGCCATGAGATCCGCTATTTCCTCCGGGACCTTTTCTTCCGGTATATCCTGCAATAGACGATACTCGGCTATTAGGTCCTTGATCTGCTGCTCGTAGTCCGGACAGGCATTGGCCACTTCCTGTTTGACCTGTTCAATACGTGCAAGGGCTTGGGCCGTGTATTTCTGAAAAAACAGCACCGAGGTCTTGGTGCCGGTATGGGGCTTGAAGGTGTTGGGGTGGAGTCCTACCACGGCCAGCAGTCGGGCCTTTTTGAGAATCCACTCGCGGATAAAGGCCAGCGACGAATTGTTGAACTTGCCCTGGGGGAGCACGATGGCGGCCCGGCCCCCGGGTTTGAGCATCTTCAGGACCCGTTCGATGAACAGCACATCGCGCTCCTCCTTGGGCGCCTTGTCTTTGGCCCGCTCGTAGTGGGCCAGCATCTTGCGGTCCTTCATCTCGCCGGCAAAAGGTGGATTGGTAAGGATGACATCAAATTTCAGGTGCTCGAAATATTCCCAGGCGTGATCCTCATCCCGGAGGGTTTCATTTGCAGGTATCTTCTTGGCCGTCAACTTAACCTGCCGCAACCCGTGCATAAGGGTTTGACCCGAGGCGGTCTCGTACCAGGTCCTGGGGTCGAGACTGCTCACATCCGGGCCGAAGATATTGGTGTGGCCATCTCCGGCAATGAGCATGAGGGCCCGGGCTGTTTTGGCGGCACGGGTTTCGAAATCAATACCCCAAAGGTACTTGGAAGCGTATTTGAATTTTCGCAACTCCCTGGCAGCCATGTCATGGGCAGGATAGCACCAGTCCATGACGTGCAGTAAAAAGCCGGCCGATCCACAGGCCGGATCCATAACATACTCCTTGGGCTTTGGGTTAAGCATGCGTACACACATCTCAACCACATGCCGAGGGGTGAAAAACTGGCCCTTCTTTTTTTTGGCCTCCGTGGGCAACAGGTATTCGAAGGCATCGTCCATAACCCGCAGGTTGGACCCCATCAGCCGCACGCCTTCAATAGGACCCACGCAGACTTGCAGGTGGCGTTTGGTCAGTTCGATGTCTTCGCCGTCTCTGAAAATGCCGGGCCACTCCTCGGCAGCTTTTTGAAAAAGGGCGTTGATACGGTCGAAGGTGATATCCGGGTCCAGGGCCTTGCGGAACTCCACCACTTTACTCTTCCGGTTTTCCTGTGCCTCTTTCTCATCCCAAATTTTGGCAAAGATGAGCTTGAAAATCTCGTTGAATTCGTCTTTCCCGCTGTCGGCAAGCACCAATTCTTCAAGGTCCTGAACGATTTTCTTGAAGTTGAACTCTTTTCTGAGTTGCAGCAGGGTCTTTTTTGCCTCAAGAACATCTTTGGGCTGTTGGTTGCGGCGGGGAATGTCAAAAAGGGTATCGTCGAACTCCTTGGGGTATGGGCGATAAAGAATAATGCTGTCACTGCCATTGGACCAAACCGCCACCGGGGCGCCCTTGGCGTTCATATAGCTCTTTAGCTGTTCAATGCCGTCCTTCCGTTTGGGCTTCTTGCATTCGACGATAATCTTGGGCGTTTCTTTGGTGGCATCGGTGTAGACGATGATATCGGCGGCCTTGGTGCCGACCTCGGTACCGAACTGGACGCTCTTTTCCAGATCGATCTCGTCCAGGTGGTATCCATACTGGTGAATGAGCTTATACACCCAAAGCTGCCTGACAATCTCCTCGGGGGCTGATTTGCCCCCTTCCACGTGAACCGGGACCTCTTCTTTACCAGAAGGAAAGGGGACAAAGCTCTTCACATAATACTTGGTTTTACCCGCATCCCGGCCCGTCTCCACGGTTTTCGGGTAAATGGAAAGGATTTCGTGAATGGGTTTCCCCAAGGTCTCGAATTCCGTGAGTTCGTATTTGACGCCCGGCTCCTTGAAAATGCGGTCAATGAGCTCCCTTGTCAGCTTGCTGGTCATCCTTTTTACTCCAAAGCAATTTTTTCCTTTAGTATTCAGACTTTTAACAAACACCGAGATTAAACACCAGCATCTTTTGAAACTCTTCCGGCGGCAGGGGTCTGCATGCGTCTTCTGAGCTTGGGATCAGCTTAGCGACCTCTTCCTGGCCCATTACAATCCGAAACCATTTTTCTCTTTCTGTCATGACAAGATACTGCCGCTCATCGGCGGTTCCGGCCAAATAGGGCAGGTAAATTAAAATGGGATGTTTGCCTTCCGCCTTGCAACCCAAGCGGTCGATTCTGCCGGTGCGCTGCTCGATATCGCTCGGGTTCCAATCCAGATCATGATGGATTACATGCCGGCAGTAGCGGTGAAGATCAATCCCCTCACCCATTACGCGGCTGCAGACTAGAATGTCCGGGAAAAAGGGGGTATTAAAAGCGAGCATTAGCCTTGATCTGGCCTCCCTTTTTGAAGAGGGGGTCAAGTCTGCCGTTGACTCTTGATGATTTTTTCAGCTAAAGACTGTATCCGGCTTCTAAGTCCCTTATCGGCTTTCATCCCATATTTTACTCTTTCGACAATACTGCTGACAGTGCAGCAATTCCCGCTTACACCCTTGAGGCCCGAAAACAGGGAATTTTAAATTTTCTCTTTCGTAAAGTTTTGCTATAAAAAATAGCCAAAAATCGGTTTACGG
>Ga0208648_1001433_pt1 | contig 19381 bp, 16 predicted proteins | sample AntAceMetag02UKL_FD_184772 | JGI IMG/M metagenome (GOLD analysis project Ga0208648, IMG submission 184772) | Saline lake microbial communities from Ace Lake, Antarctica - Antarctic Ace Lake Metagenome 02UKL (SPAdes) (version 2) | ecosystem: Environmental > Aquatic > Non-marine Saline and...
GTGACCCAACGGCGCATTGCTGTAGTTCCAACGCCCATAGCTTCGCAAGCATCCTTTATGGAATATGCCTGATCTAATACCAAACTGGCCGCTTCATGTTTAAATTCTGTTGTATAACTTTTTCATTTACTCATTGGTCTGCATCTTTGATTAAGGGGTTATTATAAACTCCTATAGTTTAGTACAGGATTATTAGACCACTACAACCACGCGTTCATGCACAGGTGCCGACCGTGCTGTGATCAGCGCAAGTTCTAATCGGAGATTGATGATCTTCAAATTGCATTTGTATCGCTTGTAATACTTCTAAAAAGTCTTTAAACGGCCCACCTGGCAGGGAAATTTTTGCCGACACTTTCTCATTCTCGGTAAAAGCTGCTAGGCCATGCTCTTGATAAATGCGCTCTGAATGATCAGAAAATAGAACAGGTGCGCCACGAAAGCCGCTATATCCCCATAAGGGCTCATGCCACTGATAAACGCAGCACGGGTAATATTCAGTTTGAAATGATCGATCGAATTAAAGATACGCAATCCGGTATCGGTAGTGTTTTGTGACAGTAAGATCACTTCAACTAAGGGCTTACTGCTTTCCGGCAAGGTATATTAATTGCCAATAGTTTTCTGACCAACTCATAACCAAAACCAACCAGGCGCCAGAATATCTTCTTCGTGCTCTATCTGATAAGCACAGTAAGCCTCCTTTCCCTCTGTTTCAAATATCTGATGAGATTCATCCAGATCAAACAAGGCTCTGGATGACACAGCTACCACTAATTTTCCGTTAAATTCCATAATTATGACCGTGTTGTATTTCCTGGAGCTTCGGGAAAGCCAGAGCGTAGATGCAAATCCCTTTGCGGATATGGAATTTCTATGCCTGCTTTACGTAAAGCAACGACTAACCGCAGGTGGATATCGTTTGTTACTAATAAACGATGCCCCAATTCACTTACATAAACCCTGATAGAAAAATTAAGAGAACTTTCACCAAATTCGAGGAATAAAACACTAGGCTCAGGCACTTTAAGTACCAATGGTGAAGAAAAAGCGGTTTCTGCAATAATCTTTTGTGCTGCTTCCACATCGGCATCATAGGAAATACCTATAGGTATCACCACACGAGTAACTTGATCGGTTAATGTCCAGTTAACTAATTGATTTGTAATAAAAGACTTATTTGGTACTATAAGCTCTTTTTGGTTCCAGTCAGTGATGGTTGTAGCGCGCATCTGAATACGCGTCACTTTGCCTGAAATGTTTTCAACAGTTACTGTATCACCAACCCGAATCGGCCGCTCAAATAGTAGGATAATCCCCGAAACCATATTGGCAAAGATTTCTTGTAAACCGAATCCGAGACCCACTGTCAATGCAGCCACCAGCCACTGAACCTGCGACCAGCTTCCGCCGAGTACATTCGCTACCGAAATAAAACCTATGGTAATAAGCATATACTTGGTTAGCTGATTAATGGCATAACGGGTTCCCGGCTCTATTTCCAGTTTTCGAAAAAACAATACATCCATCAATCCGGGAAAATTAATGACAGCAGTTATTACAATAAACACATATAAAGCAGCGAGTAACAGATTACTTATGGTTATCGGTTGAAACACTTGCTGCTGGTCTATGATAACTGCATGTTGCCATAAAATGATATTATCCATAAATGAAAAAGCGGGGAGAATGTTTTGCCAGATTAGCCAAAAACTCACCAACAAACCAATGCCAATTACTAAATTAAGAATTCTTAAGGTTTGTACATTTATTTTGGGAATATCAAAGATTTCTTCTTCAATATTTAAAAGCACATCATCACTACTAGGCTCCCCGGCTTTTTTCTCTTTTAGTTCCTGTGATTTACGCTTCTGCAGAACATTTTGCAAGGCCATTTTACGGTTTATCAAATTTAACCAACGCAAAGTCAGGCTGTACAGAATAATCGCTATAAAGATAAAGCGCAGAGTTAAAATCATCTTTTGCTGTAATTCCAGAGCACTTGCATAGTAACCCATTAATGCAAAATAGATAATTACCAGAGGGAAACTGATTAATATAATCCACCAGACGTATCTAAACTTAGTCCACCAGAACTTAGGATTAACCACAAAATAGTCATTAACGAATAATTGCTTACTACTCATGACTCGGACAAAGAAAATTGTCAATACAGTCATCATTATAACCAGACCTAAGCGCCCGAGATTTTCATAATGATCAACATCCAGACTGACCGGAACCATATAAATAAAAAAAATACAGGGAATAATAAGCACCTGCATCCAGTTAATTTGTTGGCGTAAGAAAACTACCATTTTTTCAGACCAGTTAAAATGCAAATCGGCGACACCCTGAGTTTCCAGAAACCGGTAAAAAAATCGTATTACAAAAAAACTGATGGCTACACTACTAAGTCCAGCGCCTACCGCATGACTAAAATTTTCTTTCATCGGCAGTGTACTCAATAACCAGCCACAGAAATATAAACTCAAAGGAACGGGTAATATTAATATAGCATTCAACAGAAACAACTGAAATGTATAATAAATTCTATCGCTATAATGCCTGGCTACTTGCTGCTTAATGGTATTTTTTTCGCGCTTAATATATGATTTTACATACAGTAATACACACAGAATAATAAATGCAATGACTGTAAAAAATATTCTAGACTCTGCCGCCTTTTTAAACTGAACGACAAGATAAGTCCAGTGATCGGGTGATACAAACCAGAAGAAAGAGTTATAAATTTCTAACGGAAAATTCAGACTTACTGGCTTGGAGCTTGGAACCCACAACAACCTCTGATCCAGATAAACTTCATATTGGTTAATTTGCGTTAGTAACTGTTGTTTAGAGAAATCATAATCTCCTAATAATTTTAACCCTTTTGTATAAGCATCATTTAATTCATCAAGCACAATTTCCTGCTTAATCAACAATTGATTTAACTCTTGTTCAATTAATTCTTTATCATAAGCGAAGTTTTCTTGCTCAAGAGCAAGTTGCTCTAGGAATGTTGCAACAATTGCACCCTTGTTATTCAACTGACTTTGTCTGTTTTCCAGACGATATTGTTCGAGTGTAATTAAGCCTGTTGCTTCTTGTATATTAACGCCTTGTTGAAATTTTACTTTATTATTGGCTAAATTTCGTCTTTGCTCACGTAATAAACGACCTAATACAGGGCTTAAGCCAGCTAATTTTATTTGCTTTGCCGCTTTATTAAAACTTTCTTCAACGATATGGCGATATGCTTCAATATTATCTAGTGCATGTGTATATTCATTAATAGAGTTACCAAGACTTTGTAGATCACGCCGCCATTGTATATTTTCACGCATAACCTCTTGTATAACTGAGGGTTGCTGAGAAATTTCTTGCTCAATTTCTAATAATTCTTGCTCCAGCTTTTTAGCCTTATCTGCACTGAACTTTTCGGACAACTGCTCATGCTTTGCAATAATATCTTTTAAGTAGCTTTTTTGCACAGCAAGCTTTTCTTGCTCATACTTGTTTAACTGGATTTGAGCTGGAATACTAGTGACTTCTAGCTCTAACTTGTTTAATTCTGCTGATAATACGTCTAGTAATGTTTTTAAATACAGTTGCCGCGCCCCATATTCATATTTATTTTCTATTGCACCAAGAGGCACAGCAATCTTGACGTTAGCAGCTTCCATACTGGTCTTTGCAACCAACATTTCCTTTCTTATCTGTTGCGGGCGATCAGTCAGTTTTGTTAATTCTATGTCTAATTGACTAGACTTTTCATCAAACTCCCTTAGCTTGCTTTTCAGGTTAGTTAATTGCAGCTCTAATTCCTGTTCTGAAATATCATCATCCAGTTTGAATTGAACATTTAATTCCTTACTTAAGTCTAGGTAATTTTTTTCTGACCTTTTGTCTGTCCCAGACTTTAATAAGTCTTGATAGCTACGAGCAAGAAATTCAAACCATTGTTTATTGGCTAGATTCTCGTCTGTTAGCTGATACCATTTCAGTTCTTTTGCTTTGCTATCAGGATCTATTCCCTGTTTTGCTGTCAGAGTTTCTATTTTGCTCTGTATCCCGTCGCGTGTAATATCAACGTTTATAACGGGTTCATTGATAGACTTTTTTTGCTCGGCATAGCTTACAGAAATTAGCATGCAGAATAAGAAGATAGAGGAAAAAAAATATATAGTTTTCAAAATACTACTCTGATAATTGTATTAGAACTCATAATGATAAAATATTTTCCCGACTTAAATTTAGAGGAAAAAAGGCTTAAAAAAATGATATTAAAGTAAAGTGCCAGAAAATGACTCAAGCGCGATTTATATCACTAATAAAGTATGACTACCTAGGAAATTTCGCAAAATCATGCCTGACCGCTATAATAGCTAGCAACTAGTCCTTGAGCATGTACTGCAAATGATACTCCAGATACGTTCTATTCCAACATACACTACCATATACCATGCCTAAGCAAGAAAACTATGATGTACTTATCATTGGCAGTGGTGGTGCAGGGCTCAGCCTGGCACTTAAATTAGCAGATAACTACAAGATCGCAGTTTTATCTAAATTTGCCTTGACTGAAGGTAGTACTTTCTATGCTCAAGGCGGTATATCTGCAGTTCTGGACTCACAGCAAACCTCGATAGAATCGCATATCCAGGATACTATTATTTCTGGCGCGGGCTTATGCGACCCTGATATAGTTAGACTCACAGTCGAGTATGGCAAAAAAAGTATCGACTTCCTGCATCAACAAGGCATGGCTTTTACTGAACGGCAGAATAAAAAAGGTGAAGCTGAATTACACCTTAACCAGGAAGGCGGTCATTCTGAACGGCGAATCGTACATCATGCAGATGCAACAGGAAAAGCGCTATCACTCTCACTAATAGAAAAAGCGCTACAACATCAAAATATCACATTATTAGAGCATCACAATGCGATTGATTTAATTACCGCACATAAACTTGGATATAAACAACAACGAGTCCTGGGTGCCTATGTTTTAGATACGCAAAGCAACCAAGTTAAAACAATTACTGCGAACATTGTTGCCATTGCAACCGGTGGCGCTAATAAAGTCTATCTATATACGACAAACCCCCAAATATCATCTGGAGATGGTATTGCTTTAGCCTGGCGTGCCGGCTGTAAAATTGCCAACATGGAATTCATGCAATTTCACCCTACCTGTTTATACCATCCTGACGGTCATTCATTTTTAATCAGCGAAGCAGTACGTGGTGAAGGCGGCAAGCTGGTATTGCCTGATGGTTATGCCTTTATGCATCAGTATGACTCACGCGGCGAACTTGCACCAAGAGATATTGTAGCGCGCGCGATAGATCATGAAATTAAAAAGCGCGGTATTGATTGTGTTTATCTGGATATCAGCCATAAACCTGCGGATTTTATAAAGGATCATTTTCCTTCAATTTACCAGCAGTGCCTCGATCTGAATATCGACATTACAAAAAACCCGATCCCGGTTGTGCCTGCCGCACATTACACCTGCGGCGGCATCATGACAGACAGTTTTGCCAGAACAGATATTCCTGGTCTATATGCTCTGGGTGAAGTCGCACATACAGGTTTGCATGGCGCCAACCGTATGGCAAGTAACTCTTTATTAGAATGCTTAGTATTTGCTGAACGTGCCAAAGAAGATATTCTCCAGCAGGACCTTAAACAAGCCTTACCTACCATACCTGACTGGGATGAATCAAAAGTCATAGCATCCGAAGAAGACGTCATGATTGCCCAGAACTGGGATGAACTGCGTCGTTTTATGTGGAATTATGTAGGCATAGTGCGCACAACACAGCGTCTGCAAAGGGCTGCCCGTCGTCTGGAAATATTAAAAACTGAAATTGCCGAGTACTATTATCAATACCGTATCAACAGTGATTTATTAGAATTACGTAATCTGGTGATCGTTGCAGATCTGATTATCCAAAGTGCTTTAGCGCGTAAAGAAAGCCGAGGGTTACACTATACCCTGGATTACCCTGAACTGGATAAAACACAAGATGGCATAAATACCATCCTTACACCTGAAGAATGATGTTGAAATCATTTATGCATCTCACAATGATAATCTTATAGCAGAAAAATGCTCAGCACACGATTTACCAAACACTCTTTAGTCACTGACGCGCATAAAACCATTCAGCCCTATTTGTCTGATCAAAGCTTCACTATTGATGCGACTATGGGAAATGGCCATGACACCTTATTTTTAGCTCAACATAGCCATAAAGCCTATGCTTTCGATATACAGGAAAGTGCACTCAAGGCAACACGTCTACGTCTGGAAAATAATCATTGTTTAGATAAAGTTAGTTTAATTCATGCAGGTCATGAAGAGATGCTTAAACATATTCCAGTAAATAAAAAATTCGCAGCCATCGTTTTTAATCTAGGCTATCTACCCCATGCAGACAGCACTATTATCACTCAGAAAAAGAGTACGATAACTGCACTCAATGCAGCAATCAACCTGCTAAGTACCCAAGGCATCCTCAGTATCATTGCTTACCCAGGTCATGCAGGAGGATCATCAGAATTACAGGCTATTATCCACTGGTATCAAGCCTTACATAGCAAAGGCTTTGCAATTAACATCATACGCAGTATGCATGAAACAACTGACTCACCAAGATTATTTACTATACTGCCGCCAACAAATTGACTAGCACATGAACCGACTCCTTTGTCTGAGCTCGATAGATAGACAAAAATCAACCGGTCGCATATCAAAACCATGCGGCTACTGGATTCAGAGTGGTAGCGCGGAGACCAAAGAGTCGCGTGGGCCGGCTCTGAAAAATGTTATTAAAAATTCTAACTAAAAACAACCATGGCCCTATTACTTTTTTCTTTAAGACAAGTACCTGATGATGAAGCGGATGATATACGCGAGTTATTGGAGGAAAACCAGATTGATTTCTATGAAACTAATGCTGGCAACTGGGGTATCTCTATGCCAGCCATCTGGTTACGAGATGAACAGCAACATGGACATGCTCGAAATCTGATCGATGAATATCAGCTAGAGCGGCAACAAGTTATCAGAGAAGAATATGCCCTAATGAAACAGTCAGGTGAGGCAAATACCTTTTTAAAAAATCTTTGGCATTACCCCGCGCAGACTATTCTATTTATTGCAGCTATTGTTCTGGTGCTTTATGTGTCGATTAAACTGGTGTTTGAATTTGGGCTTTAGTGTTACCTGATTACGTACAACTCACAGCCAAATTAAAAAAATCTTAAAATATCAGTATGTTAGGAGTCTCGTCATTCCCGAAGTCTACCCAGTCAAGCTGGGCACAAGCTTTATCGGGAATCTTTGCTTAAGCCACGAGATTCCTGCTATAAGCATAGGATGACGAAGATAGCTGAGAGTTATGGGTAATCAGATAGTGTTATATCAGGGCTACCATCCATTGAAGGGATGGTAGCCCTATTAATCAATTCTTATACCTTAAACAATCGGCGGAAATTATCATTGGACTGTTGCACTATCGTCGCATAATCTGTCTCGCGTAAATCTGCTATATATTGAGCGACATGTTGAACATAGATAGGATAATTGGACTTTCCTCTAAAAGGAACAGGGGCAAGATAAGGTGAATCAGTTTCGATTAAGTATCGATCTGCAGGCACCTTTTTTGCCACTTCCTGGATGGCCTTGGCATTTTTAAAAGTTACAATGCCGGAAAATGAAATATAAAAATTCAAATCCATAGCCTGTTGAGCGAAGTCCCAGTCTTCGGTGAAGCAATGAATTACTCCACCCACTTCATCAGCGCCCTGCTCTTTCAAGATTCTTAATGTATCTGTAGCCGCTTCGCGGGTATGGATAATAAGCGGCTTTTTGGTCGCTTTGGATGCCGCTATATGATTTTTAAAGCGTTCATGCTGCCAGGCTAAGTCCCCTTCACTGCGAAAATAATCCAGTCCCGTTTCGCCAATAGCCACGACACGCTTATTATCTGCCAAGGCAATTAACTCATCTGTACTAGGGTCATGGCCTTCATCAACATTAGGGTGTACACCCACCGACAAAGAAATATTATGATAAGGCTCTACCAGATCACACATTGCAGGATAGGCTTCCAGGTCAATGCTAATACATAGCATATGTTCAATTTTATTTTCTTCAGTTGCCTGCATAAAACAGGAAAAATCATTCTGATAAGGAGTTAAATCGAGTTTATCCAGATGACAATGTGAATCTATTAACATGTTTATAAAAATCTCTTGAAAATATTAATTATAAGGTTTTTTACTTGATGCGCTTAGCTTGACACCAAGTATAATAAAGCCATATTACTATAAATGTTTAATCTAACATGAAAAACGCTCTGATCCCAATATTAGGTTTTGCTGCACCAAGCGGCACAGGAAAAACGACCTTATTAACCCAGCTGATTCCCCAGCTAAAGCAACACAATATTCGTGTCGGTTTGATAAAGCACAGCCATCATAACTTTCAAATTGATAAACCAGGTAAAGATAGTTTTCGCTTGCGCGAAGCAGGCGCTACTCCAGTTATGCTGGTGTCTAGCCATAGACGTGCGCTTATTACCGAGTTTGCTACACCAAAAGAACCCTGCCTTGACGAACAACTCAAGTATTTCGATCAATCCAGCCTGGATTTGATTCTGGTTGAAGGCTTTAAAAAAGAACACTTCCCTAAAATTGAATTACACCGTCCCAGCCTTTCACAACCAGTGTTTTATCCTGATGACTTATCTATCGTTGCCATTGCTTCTGATCAGGCGATAGATTTAGAAAGAAAAATTGTCAGTATGGACTTAAATAATATTCCTCAAATAGCAGATTTCATCCTGCATACTTTTTTAAACAAATCATGACGGATTTATGTTATTCAAATTCATTAATTAGTCTTAATCAGGCTTTGGAATACATTTCTAATACACTTTCGCCTGTTAAAGGTGATGAAGTCGTAAATTTACATACTGCATTAGGCAGAGTTTTATGTGATAACTGCAGCGCGCCTTTTGATCTGCCCGCTTTTCCAAATTCATCTATGGATGGCTATGCGCTTAATAGTGCAGATATCCCAAAATCAGCTTTTGATTTGATTCAAGCTGGCATATCATGGGCTGGTCGGCCTTTTAACGGAAAACTTGCTCGCGGTCAATGTGTGCGAATTTTCACCGGGGCAGTTGTACCTGCTGGTGCTGATAGTGTGATTATGCAGGAACTGGTAGAGGCAATAGGTTCTACTATCCGTTTCCCTGCTAACACTCAGGCACGTCAGAATATTCGTTTCGTCGGTGAAGATGTTAAACAGCACGAATGTTTATTGCCGGCGGCAAAACAATTAACTGCGATCGATTTAGGCTTGCTTGCCTCTGCCGGTATTTATGAAGTGCGTGTTAAACGTAAAATACGCATTGCTTTTTTTTCTACTGGCGATGAATTACGCCCTGTTGGGAGTGACTTGGCTAAAGGCCAGATTTACGATAGTAACCGTTATACATTAGCCGCTTTACTCGAAAACCCTTGTCATCAAGTTAATGATCTCGGTGTCATCGCGGATGATAAAACCCAGATTCGCTTAAGCCTGCTGCAAGCAGCACAAAGCCATGACGTGATAATCACTACAGGCGGAGCATCTGTTGGGGATGCCGATTTTATTAAGGAAATTCTAGATGAAATCGGGCAGGTAGATTTCTGGAAGCTCGCCATAAAACCTGGCAAACCTCTCGCTTTTGGGCGTATTCAGGATTGTTATTTCTTCGGTCTGCCCGGTAATCCCATATCGGTCATTGCCACTTATCAGCAAATTTTAACACCTGCCTTACGTCAATTAACGGCTTTAACTAATAAAGTTATTCATCTCATAGCAGTTTGTAAAAGTCCTTTATATAAAAAACCTGGAAGACAGGAATTTCAGCGTGGCGTGTTAAGCCAGACAGACTCAGGTGAATTTGAAGTTATCTCAGCTGGTAATCAAGGTTCAAATATATTAAGTGCCAGCAGTCGCGCTAATTGTTATATTATCCTGGAACGTGAACAGACAAATATAAACCCTGGCGAAAAGGTTCAGGTAGAGCCTTTCAATTTATTTTTATAAAAAAATGAGTACTCAAACATGTTAGAACTCCATGAAAAAGCACCTGACTTTGCACTTTATGACGCGCATGAAAACTTGCATCGATTATCAGATTATCGGAATCAGTGGCTGGTTATTTATTTTTACCCGAAAGACAATACGCCAGGTTGCACAAAAGAAGCCTGTGCATTGCGTGATGATAATGAAAAATTTACCAACTTGAATACCAAAGTCGTGGGCATCAGTACTGACAATAGCAAAAGTCATCTTGGTTTCAGCGAAAAGCAATCTTTACCTTTTACACTGCTTGCCGATCCTCAAGGTAAGGCCAGCGCTGCTTATGGTGCTTTATTTAAACTAGGGCCGGTTAAATTCTGCAAGCGACACAGTTTTATTATTGATCCCACTGGGAAAATAGCAAAAATTTACCGTTCAGTTTTACCCAGTTTGCATAGTCAGGAATTGTTACAGGAGTTACACAATTTACAAAAATAGACAACCAACTAAACTATGCTAGCACTATCCTTAGCGGAGTAAGCATTAGTATTTTGCTGGGTCACATTTTTTAATGCCACGCAATAAAAAATCTAACCCTACCTAAGGTTTTATTTCTTTACAATAGTCGCCCAGGCGGATAGCCAGGCATCGCCTTCATAATAATCAGCTTTCTTTTTTAAATTACCGGTTAACACTTGTTTTAAGGTATTTTCAATAATACCAAAAAAATGGCAATAAGCCCGCTGTCCATCAATCGCTTTGATCTCACCTTCCTTAATGCCATTTTGTAAAATTTTGATGATTTTTACAAAAGGAGATGTTTCCATTATTGATTTTTCTTCAGGCAAAAATTCACTGATATTTAGTACTAATAGAAACCGCATCACTTCTGGTGCTTCGTCTGTTAAACGGAACCATAAATCGACAATTTCTCTGAGCTGGTCTGATGACTTTCGGTTGCGCCTGCGTATATCATCAATCGATACACTTAACCTATCGATAATCCATAGATATAAGCCCTGGGCAATTTCTTGTTTATTTTTAAAATGCTTATATATTCCGGCACTTGTTTTAGCCCCGGAAAGCTCAGCAATTTCAGTTAATGATGTATTAAAATAACCCTTTTCTGCAAATAATTTCAAAGCCGCAACTAAAATATCATTACGCAGTTCTTCTTTGTCTTTTTGTATTTCCTGATCCATGTTGTTTTTTTTAGATTTATTCCAGTCTATTATTATTATTATTGATCAATTAATTCGTCATGGAGCTATAGGCGACTTTTAAATAACTCATCATTGACCAAAGAGTTAAAATTGCCGCTATATACAACATGCCCAAACCGAATAATTGCATCGATACGCCCACAAATTCCTCACTATACAACAAACAGCCAATAGCAATCATTTGCGCTGTTGTTTTCCATTTTCCTATTTGTGAAACTTTTACTGTCGCGTGCTGGCCAATTTGTGCCATCCACTCGCGTAATGATGAAATCGTAATCTCTCTACCAATAATAACAGCCGCAGGGAGCGTCATCCAGATACTGGATTCTCCCTCTACTAATAAAACTAAAACAAAGGCTACCATAATCTTGTCAGCGACAGGATCTAAAAAAGCACCAAACTTGGTTTCCACTTGCATTTTTCTTGCTAAATAACCATCTAACCAGTCAGTAATCCCAGCTACTATAAAAATAAACGTCGTAGCAATATTAGAATATTCCCAAGGTATATAGAAAAAAATGGCCAGTATGGGAATTAACGCAACACGTGTTAGCGTTAGTAAAGTGGGTATATTTAAGTTAATCATCTTGATGATGGCATGTATCGTATATTCGTTGCGCTAATTGTCGGCTAATTCCATCTATACTGCAAAGTGCATCAACACCCGCTCTGGAAATTCCTTGCATACCGCCAAACTGCTTTAATAAAATCTGTCGCCTTTTAGGACCCAGTCCTGCTATGGCTTCTAAAATCGATTCTTTTTTTGCTTTACCCCTGCGGGCTCTATGTCCTGTAATAGCAAATCTGTGCGCTTCATCTCTGATATGCTGAATCAGCAGTAAACCGCTTGCCCCAGGCGTCACATTAATCGGTTGCTCCTGACCAGGTAAAATCATTTTTTCCATGCCAGCTTTTCTATCAGGCCCTTTTGAAACACCGACTATCATAACACTATTTACCTGTAATTCCGCTAATGCCTTTTCAGCTTCATTAACCTGGCCCTTGCCACCATCAATAAATAATATATCGGGGGCTTCATGTTCACCCTTGACCAGGCGCTTAAAACGCCTGGATACTGCTTGATAAATAGCGGCATAATCATCGCCCGGGGTAATTCCGGCAATATTAAAGCGCCGGTAAGCCGATTTAACCGGGCCTTCCCGATCAAATACCACGCAAGATGCAACCGTATACTCTCCCTGGGTATGGCTAATATCAAAGCATTCGAGTCTTTTAGGCACTTCCTGACAACCTAGCTCCTCTTGTAAACTTAAAAATCGTGCGTAAATGCCTTGTTTGTCTGATAACTTAGTAAGTAATGCATTTTCTACATTTGCACACGCCATTTGCAACCATTTGGCACGATCGGTACGCACATTACTAGAAATAGCCACTGCATGCCCTGCATGATCAGTCAATACCTCTATTAATAAGTCTATTTCTTCGGGTTTATGACTGACAATTAATTCATAAGGGATGTTTTTATCTAAATAATATTGCGCAATAAATGCTTGCAAGATATTTTCCGGGCTATATTCATCTCTAATTTCAGGAAAGAAAGTTTTATTACCCAGATTCTGTCCATTTCGAATAAAAAAGACCTGCACACAGGCAATACCTGCCTTAGTTGCACAGGCAACGATATCGACATCGCCACGTTCACCATGCACATAATTTTTCTCTAAAATAGTACGTAATTGAGTAATCTGGTCTCTGACTTGTGCAGCCTGTTCAAATCTTAAATCAGTAGCCAGCTGGTCCATATCATGCACTAGCTTATCTATCAATAAGCTGCCCTTACCTGCCAGGAAAAGCTTGGTATTATTGACATCCTCGGCATATTTTTCCTGACTAATCAAACCAACACAAGGCGCAGTACAGCGTTCAATCTGGTGCTGTAAACATGGCCTGGAACGATTTTTATAATACGAGTCTTCACACTGGCGCACGGGAAATATTTTTTGCAATTGCTTTAAGGTTTCTCTTACTGCCCCTGCACTAGGGTAAGGACCATAATAGTTACCTTTTTTCTTTTTTGCACCGCGATGTGAACTAATTTGCGGGAATTGTTGTTCGGAAGAGATGTAAATAAAAGGATAGGATTTATCGTCTCTTAAACAGATGTTATAACGCGGTTTATGCTTTTTAATCAGTTGGCTTTCTAGTAACAGTGCCTCGCCTTCCGTGTGCGTTACTGTGACTTCTATACGTTTTATTTTTGTAACCATCACCTGTTGCTTTGGTGATGCGGTACCTTTTCTAAAGTAACTAGAGACTCTGTTTTTTAAATTTTTAGCTTTGCCTATATAGACAATGATGTCCTTATCATTGAACATTTTATAAATGCCTGGCAAGCGTGTCAGATTTTTCAGGAAATCTTCTATGTCAAATATCTGTTGACCACTTGCTGTTTTATCAACCTCTGTCATGTAAAAAACTCATCAACTCTAGTAGAAATCTGCCATAAGCGCTAAACACGCCTATAAGTCACCCCATTGAAAAGGATATTTCACGCAACCGTAAGCGCGGCTTCCCCTGCCTGATTGGCAATCATAATATGCATTATTCTCACTTCATCCCTGCCCTATAATACACAGAGTTAAGCAAATAGAAAAAGAGGAATCCAGGCTTCTGATCATAAGCTAGTTAGAATTTTGTACTCATCTCAAGGATAAGCAGTCTCTTTCATAGCCGAGGCAATCATACTATAAGCAGTCACCCAGGCATCTTCTACTTCATCGGTAAAATAATCCCCCAGACTCTGCTCTAAAACCCATAATAAAGCCGCTCCTACCGTTTCATAATGAGCGGCCTGCACACCATAAATGATATGTCGATTACCCATCGCCTGCAGCATAGCTTCAACAGCTTTGAAATCTTCTATAGAATTGACGACGACATTCAAGGTGGTCATTAGCTTTTCACCTTGAAAATCTAACTTGCCACGAAATAATGATTTAACTTTAGGGTCTAATTCAAACAAGCGCACATAAAATAATTCAGCGAATTTTTCTTTAACAGGAAGAATTCGTCGCCAGGAATTTCGAATACACTTTATTTGTTCTGGCGTCAGAGGATACGGTTCTTCCTCTATATATTGCTGTGCATATCTTGCTTGATTTTTTTTATTTTGAATGAGTAGCAAGTACGCCAATAAAATCACCAAAAATAAGACTCCATACATCATAAGCAAATCCTCATTATTTGTCTGCTTCCCACGCTCTGTGTGAAAAACACTCGGGTTGCACTCTGCATTTCGTGACACAGGATATTACACACGCAATTCCTGCGCAGAGCATGGGAACAAAAATTCACTATAAAATACATAGCTAAACCCAGACATCACGTAAAGTGACAGTACGATTAAATACCAGTTTACCGACTGAACTATCTTCAGTATCCAGACAGAAATAGCCTACCCGTTCAAATTGAAAACGACTGCCTAATTCGGCCTCGGCAAGACTGGCTTCAACTTTAGCCGCCGTTATAACCTGAAGAGAATCAGGATTCAATGCATCACAAAAATTGTCTTCAGCACCGGGATTTGGCACTTTAAATAGCCGATCATATAAACGCACTTCAGCATCTAGCGCATGAGCAGCCGATACCCAGTGAATCACCCCTTTTACTTTACGTCCTTCTGGATTTTTACCTAGGGTATTTTCATCATAAGTACAACGCAGCTCAACAACTTTGCCCTCGGCATTTTTAATCACCTCATGACATTTAATCACATAAGCACCACGTAAACGTACCTCACCGCCGGCTATCAAGCGTTTGTACTTAGGGGGTGGTATATCGGCAAAGTCATCTTGATCAATATAGATTTCTTTTGCAAATGGAACTATCCGCTTACCCATTGCTTCAATTTGTGGATGATTACTCGCTTCTAATTGTTCAACTAGATCATCAGGATAATTTTCAATCACCACTTTTAGTGGATCTAACACTGCCATTACCCTGCCGGCAGTATTATTTAAATCTTCACGAATACAATTTTCCAGAACTGCCATTTCAATCGACGAATCTTTTTTGGTGACACCAATGCGTTCACAAAAGTCACGAATAGCAGCCGGGGTAAAACCCGCACGTCTCAAGCCTGCAATTGTTGGCATACGAGGGTCATCCCAGCCACTCACATGTCCATCAACTACCAGTTGATTTAATTTACGCTTACTCACTATTGTATATTTCAGTTCTAAACGTGCAAATTCAATTTGCCGTGGATGACAGTCAATCGTTATATTATCCAGCACCCAATCATAGAGTAGGCGATGATCGGCAAATTCTAGAGTACATAAAGAATGCGTAATGCCTTCAATGGCATCTGAAATACAATGCGTATAATCATACATCGGATAAATACACCACTCATCACCAGTGCGCTGGTGATGTACTCGACGAATACGATATAAAGCTGGATCACGCATATTGATATTAGACGATGCCATATCAATTTTGGCACGTAATAAATATTGACCATCGGCAAATTCACCTGCCCGCATACGGGCGAATAAATCCAGATTTTCTTCAATACTGCGCTTGCGATCAGGACTTTCTTTACCCGGTTTAGTCAGAGTACCCCGATATTCCCGAATCTGATCAGCAGTTAAACTGTCAACATATGCCAGACCTTTTTCTATAAGCTCTACAGCATAATCATATAAAGCTTCAAAGTAGTCAGAAGAGTGCCTTAACTCTGCCCATTCAAAACCCAGCCAGTGCACATCTTTTTCGATTGCACGCACATATTCAATGCTTTCTTTTTCAGGATTGGTATCATCAAAACGTAAGTTACATAAGCCATTATTTTCAGCCGCAACACCAAAATTCAAGCAGATTGATTTAGCATGACCTATATGTAAAAAACCATTGGGTTCAGGGGGAAAGCGAGTTATAACTTGACTATGTTTGTTTTCAGCCAGGTCTTTAGCAACCATTTGACGGATAAAGTTTGTAGCAGGAATACTTTCAAGTGTTGACATTGAGTAATATGGGTCAATTGTTAGTTAAAGCACATCGACTATACAATGCGCATGATAAAGGCTGAGTTTACCTTGTAATTTAGAGCATTAAGATACCATAATATATCGCGATAGCAACTATAATCACCCTATTATATCGAGCAATTTAAATTACTATTATGCAAGCGTCCAAAAGCAGAAAAATCAAGGTGAATTACAATACCGGTGAGCATTTATCACCGTGGCGTGAATCACTCAACGACATTATTTTTGGCGCTGAAACTCAGACAGGAAAATTATTCGATATCCTGCTGATATTTGCTATTGCTATTAGTGTGTTATCCGTCATGCTCAGTAGCGTAGACGCAATTCACAAGGAATACAGCAAGATATTTTTTTATACCGAATGGACTTTTACTGTTTTATTTAGTATTGAATATATTTTACGTTTAATCTCGGTACGTCAACCTAAACTTTATGTACGCAGTTTTTTCGGGATTATTGATTTACTGTCCATCTTACCTACTTATATAGGTCTGCTACTACCCGGCATAAAATACATGCTGATTATTCGCATACTGCGCTTATTAAGAATTTTTCGTATTTTTAAGCTAGTCGAATATGTCGAAGAAGCTGAAGCCCTGATGACCGCGTTAAAAAACAGCAGTCAAAAAATTCTGGTGTTTTTGTATACTGTTTTAACCCTTGCCACTGTATTCGGCTCCTTGCTTTATGTGGTCGAAGGCAGCGATTCAGGCTTTACCAGCATCCCAAAATCAGTTTATTGGGCTATTGTTACCCTAACCACTGTGGGCTATGGTGATATTGCCCCACAAACCCCATTAGGCCAGATTATTGCCGCAGTCATTATGATTATGGGTTATGGCATTATCGCAGTGCCTACGGGTATTTATAGTGCTGAACTATTCAAGACTTATCAACCCTCGAAAATCTCCAATGACGCTTGTCCTAACTGTGGAAAAATCGGTCATGATACTGATGCAGACTTTTGTAAGTATTGCGGCGGGAGTTTAGAGGAAGTTGATTAATGGAGGCAACGCACAAACCAATAGGTGATACACGTATTTACCTACTCCCCAATGATAAGTGTTTAATGCCACCCGCCATACTGTGTAGTCGGATCACCACGAAAACCGGTAGAGGTTTTGTTTGCATCAGGAACACCCACAGTGCTATCCGCTGCCAACACCATATTCGCACGAGTATAGCCACCTAATTCTTTAGCACGATTAGCAATTTTAGTTGTTAACGGACTAATATCATATCTGGATACTGCAGTTGAGATAACCACCGCTTTTAACTTTTCAGAACTACCTTCAGGCTTAACTGTTAACACAATCGGCAAGGTGGTTCCGGCTGGAATTTCAACGCTATAATCTTTACTACTGTCCAGGCTAGCACTAGCAACTACACGGCCAGTACTGTCTAGTACTTTAATTTCACCTTCCCGTACGGGTCCTTTGTCATCTAGCACAGTGCCTTTCAGCACCTTATCTTGTGTATATTTTTGTACTGTAGCCTTGATAGCCGGTGATTTTTTTTGCTGATCACCACAAGCAATTAAAAATAGACTCATAATTGATGTAATGAGCATCGCTTTTATCATTTTATGTTTTTTATAAATATGCATGAGCAACTTCCTCGCTTTGATTACTATTCGAACTCGGTCTGGGCATTAAAATACCAGCTCCTTATGAAATTTACATCATTATATCGCAATATGCTCATTATTATATTGCTTACTTAATATCCTGACTCGAAGCCTCTATGGGCTGTTTGAATTAATTTATTGACAACTTAGCAGCGTTTTTTTTGAAGCAATATAATTTATGCTACTTATTTAAACCTAGCTACCTTAAAAAGTATTTGCCCCTAAGTTTGGATGCTAACATTTATTCAATGATTTTCATCCAATATCACTACAGCGCATAAGCTTGTAACCCAGGCATGTAAATCACCTGCGCTCAGACAGATAAGCTAAAACTATTCAGGCACAGCATAAATGCGTAGCTCTAAACCTTTAATTCTATATACCATATATAATATTAGCACTTATTTATTTAGTAATGCTCCTAGCATTAAAAGCTTAATCAAATTAAAATAATAAAGATATATTATGAACTAAGCGTGATTTTTCTAAATTCACTCTTTTTAACCTCTCATTTTGAACTTAACCTCTATTGATGACTAATCATAAACTGACCCACCTGAAAGAGCTGGAAGCTGAAAGTATCCATATTATTCGTGAAGTTGCAGCAGAATTTGACCGCCCGGTAATGCTTTACTCTGTGGGCAAAGATTCAGCGGTAATGTTGCATTTAACACGTAAAGCCTTTTATCCAGGAAAGCCACCTTTTCCACTAATGCATGTTGATACTACATGGAAATTTAAGGAAATGATTGAGTTTCGTGATAAATATATCAAAAAACTCGGATGGGATTTAATAGTTTATTCGAATCAAGATGGTATCGATCAAGGTATCGGACCGTTTACTCACGGCAGTAAAAAACACACTGACGTGATGAAAACCGAAGGTTTAAAACAAGCATTAAATAAATATAAATTCGATGCTGCTTTTGGTGGTGCGCGTCGAGATGAGGAAAAATCACGTGCCAAAGAGCGTGTTTATTCATTTCGTGATAAAAATCATGGATGGGATCCTAAAAATCAACGCCCTGAATTATGGAATATTTATAACGGTAAAATCGATCAAGGCGAAAGTATTCGTGTTTTCCCCATTTCTAACTGGACAGAGCTGGATGTCTGGCAATACATACACCTGGAGAATATTCCGATTGTTCCGCTTTACTTTGCTAAAGAACGTCCAGTGGTAAATAAAGACGGTATGTTGATCATGGTCGATGATGATCGTATGCCAATCGGCCCTGAAGATAAAATAGAAATGAAAATGGTGCGTTTCCGTACTTTAGGTTGCTACCCGTTAACAGGCGCGGTGGAATCAACAGCCACTACGCTACCAGAAATTATTCAAGAAATGTTATTAACCACAACGTCTGAACGCCAAGGTCGATTAATTGACCATGACTCCGCAGGCTCAATGGAACAGAAAAAGCGCGAAGGC
>Ga0208648_1001437_pt1 | contig 19355 bp, 16 predicted proteins | sample AntAceMetag02UKL_FD_184772 | JGI IMG/M metagenome (GOLD analysis project Ga0208648, IMG submission 184772) | Saline lake microbial communities from Ace Lake, Antarctica - Antarctic Ace Lake Metagenome 02UKL (SPAdes) (version 2) | ecosystem: Environmental > Aquatic > Non-marine Saline and...
TAGAAAATATAAAAATTGAGAGTAATATGCCGATGGCTGCTCCATGGCTTGCAAGCCCGCCTTCCCAAACTTTTAATATTTCAATAGGATGGCTTAAATACCATTCGGGCTCATAAAAAAGACAATGACCCAATCTGGCACCAATTATGGTTCCAATAACCATGTAAGTAGTTAGTTCATCTACAAGTTTTAAGGGAATATTTTCTTTTTTGAAAAACTGTGTTATTATAATATAACCAATAGCAAATGATAAAGCAAAAAGTACTCCATACCATCTGATTGACAAAATTCCAATATGAAATATCTCAGGATCGACATTCCATGTAATGTAAAAGGTCAGCATTTATTTTTTTTCGCAAAAGTAATGAATTAGAGTTTTAATTCTGATTCTAAAATCTAAATTCTCATTTCTAAAATTTCTTGAACGATTTTTTGAATATTTTCTGGTTTATTTGACAATCTTAAGCCACTAAAATCTTTTGATTTTTCGATGGCATCCTTTAAATTAAAATCAATTTGTTTTGAGAAAAAGAAATATTTTTTCTTAAATAGGTATTCAGCAAGATATTCTTGTTCGGTTTGGCCCGGGGTTGGGATAAAAATTGCTTTTTTGCCTAATGCTGAAATATCCATTATACTTGAATAACCTGGCCGACAAATAATCATTTTTGACTTAAGAATGTATTTCTGCAATTGTTCTGTTGGAAGATGGGTGAAAACATCACAATTCTTTCTTAGCTCATAGTGTTCCGAGAAATTTGTAATTCCTCTAACTACTACTGCTTTTTGATTGGAAGATTTTAATTGCACAAGCAAAATATTTTCAAAAATTGTTCTTTGAGGTTCCGGGCCTGAAATAATTGCAAGAACATCATATTTGTATTCAATATCTTCTTGGTGGTCGACGGAAAGGGTAAAACGCGAAAGAGGTCCGATAAATTCTGAATTTGGAGGAACGGGGTATTTATGCGAAAGATCACCTGATAAATTCTCACTTCCTTCAAAATCAGGAATCCAACATTTATGATATTTCTTAATAATTAAATTGCTAATTCTAAAAAGAAACCCTTCAAAAAAATGCAAATATTTGGATGTTTTAATCATGATTTGGTGAGTGATATAAACGCTTGGAATGTTCTTATTCCATAATCCGAATCTATTATCAGATATGAGCAAATCAATATGATAATTTTTAATAATTCTTTTCACTTGAAAATGCTCCATTATAATTCTGAAAAATAATTTTGGTAGCAATATTGTCATTTTCAGAGACATTCTCCCGTTTTTCGGATAACGAATATTATATCCGCGGAAGTTTATAAACTCTAATTTTGGAAAAGCGTCTTTCAAAAAAGCAAAAGCCGGCCCATCAGTAGCAATAATTACATTTGCATTTTGAGAAATAAACTCATTAATCAAAGGCACACAACGAGTGGCATGGCCTAAGCCCCAATCAAGCGGGCAAATCAAAATATTTTTTTTCAGTTTCAAAAAATGTAATTCTTTTTACAAAAATATTAATAAATAGTGTATTTTTGAGTATAATTTTAAAATCCAAAGAATTGTTGCTTTATAAAATAGGTTTGACGCTTATCCGTGGCGTCGGCGATGTAAACGGTAAAAAACTGGTTGCATATTGTGGAGGAGTTGAAGCAGTTTTTAAAGAAAACAAGCAAAATTTACTGAAAATACCTGGGATTGGGCAATCTGTAGTTAATTCAATTAATGATTCAAAGATATTATTAAGAGCTGAAGAAGAATTGAAATTTATTGAGAAATATAAGATTACCCCTCTTTTTTACCTTGATGATAATTATCCAATGCGTTTATCTCATTGTGTTGATAGCCCGATTTTGCTTTATTATAAAGGTAATGCAAACTTGAATTCCGAAAAAATTATCAGCATTGTCGGAACAAGAAATTCAAGTATTTATGGAAGAAGTGTTTGCGAGGAAATTATAAAAGATTTGCACCCAATGAATGTTCTTGTTGTCAGCGGCTTAGCCTATGGAATTGATACTTGTGCACATAAGGCTTCTCTGAAAAACGGTTTGAAAACTATAGCAGTTTTAGGTCATGGTTTGGATACTATTTATCCTCAACAAAATAAAAATTTATCAAAAGAACTTCTAACAAACGGCGGACTACTTACCGAATTTATGAGTAAATCAAAACCTGACAGAGAAAATTTTCCAAAGCGAAACCGTATTGTGGCGGGTTTATCTGATGCCGTAATCGTTATTGAATCAGGCAAAAAGGGAGGTGCATTAATTACTGCAAATATTGCCAATTCATATAATAGAGATGTTTTTGCAGTTCCGGGAAATCTTGGTGAGAAATTATCTGAAGGATGCAATAATTTGATAAAAACAAATAGGGCAGCACTTATACAATCTGCAGATGATATAAAATATATAATGGGATGGGAAAATGAAGCTCAAGTTTCAATTCCAAAGCAAAGAAAACTATTCGTAAAATTATCAAAAGAGGAGAAAATAGTATATAATATTTTAAAAGAAAAAAATGAAATAGATATTGATACTTTACGATTTGCTTCCGAGCTAAGTATGAGCAAAGTAGCAGCAGCCTTGCTGAATATGGAATTCGAAGGGATTATTATCAGTCTTCCCGGTAAAATTTATCGACTTTGTTAAATGATTGTTTTGTCAGGTCTTATATTTAAGGATTTTAATGCTAAGGCTATTGCTATAATTGATATTCCGATTGAAACTATAATTAATAGAAGATAATCAGATGTGAGGTAACAAAAATTAAAAATACCATGAAAAAAAACAGCAGCAAAAAGACCTGTCATTGAGTCAATAAAACGGTTTTTTCTTGCTTTTCCCAACCCAACAAAGAAACCCATTATGACGGCAAAAACAATATTTGCCGGAATAATTATAAAAGCGTATAAAACATCAAATTTAAGATCAATTATATCAAATAAGTATAAAATATTCCAAATACAAATATATCCCAATGAAATTATTACAGAGTAAATGATTCCATCGGTTGGGCCCTTACAAATCTCCTTAGGTAAAACAAAATATCTTAAAATTATAAATTTTCCAAACTCAGCAGAAAATCCCATTATTACTAAAGAATAAAATGCAATCCTTCTTAGGTTTTTAATATCATCCCAACCGTAATTTCTGGCTATACTTTCAGCAATTAAAACCAATGACACACAAAGTATTCCAAATAGAAAAGATTTTATAACAAGTGAAAAGTTTCCACCAGGATATTTGTATCTTAAAAATAAATAAAATATGATTGAGATTAAGGGTGCAAGAAAAATTGCTAAATAATGTACAAAATTCATAATTATTGTCGTTTTTTTGGTCAAATATAATAAATGTTTGTAATTTTAATCAATATTTTTTTTAATTTTTATTAACATTAATAAATATGTCAAAAGTTATTATTAAGAAATTGCCTAAAAATGAGATTGAAAAAATGGGTATATCTTCTTGGCCCATCTGGGAAAAAGAAATCTCAAAATTTGACTGGCAATATGATACTGATGAAGAATGCTTGATTTTGGAAGGAGAAGTAGAGGTTGAAACTTCCGAAGGAAAATTCTTAATAAAGCCCGGTGATTTTGTAACCTTCAAAAGTGGGTTGAAATGTATTTGGGATATTAAGAAAGACATAAAAAAGCATTATAATTTTAAATAGTATTTTAATATTTTTGCTTTTGGAAGGATTAGTAATAAAATCAACGGGAAGTTGGTACCTTGTACTTAAAAATGATGGTACCAAAACAGAATGCAAACTAAAAGGCAATTTTAGGATTAAAGGGATCAAAACAACCAACCCTGTAGCAGTAGGAGACAAGGTAGATTTCAAATATTTGCCTGACAAACGAATTGGATTGATTACAAGAATTCATGACAGACATAATTATATTATTCGACGTGCCACAAATCTTTCCAAAATATCGCATATTATTGCAGCGAATATTGATCAGGTTTTATTGGTTGTAAGCCTTGCAAAGCCAAGAACTTCAACCGGATTTATTGATAGATTTCTCGTTACTGCTGAAGCTTATCATATTCCGGCAATTATTGTTTTTAATAAGTTGGATATTTATGATGACAAACTTAAGCTTCAACATGAAGAAATTGTTAACACTTATGAAACTGCAGGTTATAAATGCCTAGGTGTTTCAGTTTATGAAAATTATCATATTGAAAAACTCAAAGAATTACTCAAGGATAAAATCAATCTTTTTGCCGGCCATTCGGGAGTTGGTAAGTCCGCAATAATAAATAAAATTGAACCCAGATTAAATTTAAGAACTAAAGAAATCTCCGCTTACCATGAAAAAGGTCAGCACGCAACAACTTTTACCGAAATGTACCAATTATCTTTTGGTGGTTTTCTTATTGATACACCAGGAGTTAAAGAATTTGGTTTGCTCAATTTCAAAAATACAGAAGTTTCAGAACGTTTTCCGGAGATGAGAAAAATAATGATGAATTGTCGTTTTAATAATTGTACACATATCCATGAACCGGGTTGTGCGGTTTTAGAAGCTTTAAAAAATGGAGAAATAAAACAATCACGCTATAATAATTATTTAAGCATTTTTAATGATGAATACTTCGATGAAAAAGAATGGGATTAATTATTTAGCCAAAGATTTTATAATATCTTTGCTCTTTCAAAATAATTATTTTTGAGGATGAGAATTTTATATTAATTTATTGAAAATAATAAAAGTTTCTTGAATTACTGAACTTTACAATAAAATATTTTTTCACAAATGACCGCAAAAGAAATTATTAATAATGCCATCACACCATTAAAAACTTCTGATAAAGCTTCATTTGCAATTGAATTGATGGACGAATACAAAGTTTCACATTTACCGATAGTTAATAATATTGAATTCTTGGGATTGATTTCATATGCCGATATTGTTAATCAGGATATGATAGATGGACCAATTGGAAATCATTCACTTTCATTGGCAGAGTTGGTTTCTCATTGTATGGAAGATCAACATATATTTGAAATTGTAAAATTGGCTTCATCTCTTAAACTTTCGCTGATTCCTGTCCTTGATTTAAAAAACCATTATTTGGGATCAATCACTTTAGACAATTTGATTTATGCCTTTTCAACTGTTTGTTCAATTGAAATTCCGGGAGGAGTTATAGTGCTTGAAATCAGCAATCGAGATTATTTATTAGCTCAAATTGCCCAAATAGTTGAATCGAATAATGCTAAAATATTAAGTTTGTTCGTTACCTCAAATCCTGATTCTACAAGACTTGAGGTTACTATTAAAATTAATAAAATTGATATTAACGATGTTTTACAAACCTTTACAAGATATAATTACTCTATTAAATCATCATTTTCGGAGTCTGAGAATTTCGATAATTTAAAAGATAGATACGATTCTTTAATGAGGTATTTAAATGTATAGATGAAGTTATTTTTTGTTTTTCTTTTTTTATTTATTTCAACCAAAATATTTTCAATCACACCAGATCCAAGTGTCAATTATTTTGAAAATGATTCATTAATTTCATTTGATACATTGATTAATACAGACTATTTTATAATAAATAAAATAGATATTAGTGGTAATAAAAAAACAAAACATTATATCATTACCCGTGAACTTCAATTTCATAAAGGCGATACTATTTTAAAAAGTAATATTTCCAAATTGCTGAAAGAGAGCCAAGAAAATATATTCAATACTTCTTTATTTAATTTTATAACAATTGATACAAATGTCATTGAGAAACACTTACTTAACATTAAAATTAATGTAATTGAAAGATGGTATTTATGGCCATTTCCTGTTTTTGAATTTGCTGACAGAAATTTTAATTCATGGTTAAAAGACGGCGATTTTTCCAAATTAAACTATGGTTTATATCTTGTTCAGGAGAATTTTAGGGGCAGAAATGAGACTTTAAAATTCTTGTTACGATTTGGTTATGAGCAAAGATATGCTGTTTATTATGAGACACCTTACATTAATAAGAAACAAACCCTTGGTATTGCCCTTGATGCTGGATATGCACAAAGCCATGAAGTTCCGGTGAGTACAATTAATGATACTTTGCATTTCTTTAAAGATGTAAACAATTATCCAAAAAAAGAATTTTTCTCAAGCTTTTCGCTGATACATCGGAAATGTATTCATAACACTCATTATTTAAGCTTTGGTTTCTCTGACTACAAATTTGCAGATACTTTATTGAAAATATCACCTGATTACTCGTTTCAAAATATGACAGAAGTCCGGTTTTTATCCTTAACCTATAAATATAAGAGTGATTTTAGAGATTATAAACACTACCCACTTAATGGTTATTATTTTGATATTGAGTTTGCAAAAACCGGATTAGGCCTTTTCGGCGATTTAGATTTATTCTCAATTCAAAGCACATTCAGGAAGTTTTGGAAATTAAACAAAAGGTTTTATTATGCAAGCGGGCTAACAGCAAAGTTTTCGTCGAAAGCATTTCAACCATATTTTATTCAAAGAGGCCTTGGTTATGAGCGAGATTTTGTAAGAGCCTACGAATATTATGTCATTGATGGGCAAAACTTTGGTTTATTCAAAACAAGCTTTAAATATGAATTATTATCAAAAAAAGTTACAACAATAAATTTTATAAAAACTCAAAAGTTTAATAAAATTTATTATTCATTGTATTTAAATTTATTTGCAGATATGGCCTTTGTTGAAGATAATCAGTTTTATATAAACAATAGTCTTTCAAACGAATTGCTTGTTGGATATGGGGTTGGTTTGGATTTGGTTACATATTATGATGTTGTTATCAGGCTTGAATATTCGATAAATAAATTGGGCGAAAAAGGTATTTTTATACATTTTCGTGCACCTATTTAAGGTTTTTATTGTATTTAGCTCGTTTTTTCGGGCATCGTAATAAGCATTGAAAATATCAATTAAGAATTTTTCTTTGGGGTATTGTTCGAATAATATTAATTGCATGATTCATTTTTTTGTCAAGGTATAGCGATGGCATCCCTTATGAGTTTCTGTGTGTAATTGTTACTTTCCTTTATTCTACTTGAGGGATGCCATCGCTTTCTCCTAATGCATCGATAACTTCTAAAATCTCAAATCGTTAATCATTATTCGTTATTAAAATAAAAGATATTTTCGACTTTATAGCCAAATCAGATTTCTTCTATAATGTATGAAAAACATGTTTGTTTAAGGATTCCATCTTTTGATACTGAAACGCATAAACTTTGCAATAGATGAAAACATAAAAGAGTTGGTTTTTCATGTGTTATGTCGTGTACTTATTGCATTCTCGTTCAGTAAAAGTTTAAAAGATGGAATCCATTTTATATGTTTTGATTTTTCAAAAAAAATTCAGACTCACCAAAAGCGAGACTGAGCGTTAAATATCAAATATCGAATTTTAATCCTGCAAGCAACGACTACTAAAACCATAACTCTTACCGTGGCTGTAACAGTACACGTCATCGTCATCATAGAGCAAGCCCCAGTACCATGCGTCATTCGTATAGTCCTCAGAAGAAGACCAGAAGCAGGCGTCGTTGCCCAAACGGCTGAAATAACCAAGTGTGCTCCGGTAGCCGGCCGGAAGGGCAGTGAATCCACTTTCATTGGTAGCCCCTGTATTCGGTGAATTCCAATGTGTTGTACCGGCTTCTTTCATTTTTCCACCTGCAACACTTGCTCCTCCAAGAAAATCAGTTAAAGTTGTCCATTCTCCGTCGGTTGGTAAATGCCAGCCGGAAGGGCAAATACCTTGCAATCCGGGTGTTGTGCTGTATTCCATCATTTCGTGCCATTGGTATAAGCCGCCGTAAGTTTCGCAATTTGCAAGATTGTTATCATAACAATATTTTTCAATAACACTATTGTCTGTCATTTCTTCTGTACCGTTTATCATTGTGCCTATATTCAGATTTTCGGCCATCCAGCATTGATCGCCAATTTGTACTGTGTTGTAGGTTTGTTCATCACGGGGGTCGGTGAAGGGGTCGCCGCATTGTCCAGTTCCTCCTTCTTCTGTTGTAAAACTCCAAACAGATCCTTCGGTTGTATTGCTATGATCATCATGGGCAATAATTTTCCAGAAATATTCAGTATTATTTCCTAATATTCCCGGATCATAAGTTGTTTCTGTTTGGCCTGAAATTACAAGAGTTGGTGTTGCTTCTATTCCAAAATAAACATCATAAGTTATAGGGTCTCCTTCCGGGTCGGTGCATGTCCATGAAAGATCAACTTCTATGGATTGGTTTTCTGCTCCATCCTCAGGATTAGGAGAAGAAGGTGGTTCAGGGGGTTGGTTTATTGGCGTTGTTCCATCCTGCAAGCAACGACTACTAAAACCATAACTCTTACTGAGGCTGAGACGGTAGACGACACTGTAATTTAATCCCAATTGCTGGTACCACGCGTTACTAGTATAGCTCTCAGAAGAAGACCAGAAGTAGGCGTGGTGGCCCAAACTGAGGAAACTACTATAGGTGTCCCGAAGGCCGGCCGGAAGGGCTGTGAACCCACTTTCATTGGTAGCCCCTGTATTCGGTGGATTCCAATGTGTTGTACCGGCTTCTTTCATTTTTCCACCTGCATAATTTGCTCCTCCAAGAAAATCAGTTAAAGTTGTCCATTCTCCGTCGGTTGGTAAATGCCAGCCGGAAGGGCAAATACCTTGCACTCCGGGTGTTGTGCTGTATTCCATCATTTCGTGCCATTGGTATAAGCCGCCGTAAGTTTCGCAATTTGCAGGATCGTTATCAAAACAATATTTTTCAATAACACTATTGTCTGTCATTTCTTCTGTACCGTTTATCATTGTACCTACATTTAAGTTTTCTTTCAGCCAACACTGGTCACCAACTAAAACTGTATTATAAACTTGTCCTTCATAAGTTACTGTTGGTATTCCGGGACAAGGCACTCCAAAAGTGATTGGATAAATTAAAACATCATCATTAAACATTTTTACAAGGTAACCTTCTCCGGGCTTACAATCGCCAATTCCATTAACCCAATTCGGACCGATTTTGCGTAATATCTGTCCTTGTGAATTTCTAATAAAATCAAGATCGTCTCCAAGTATAGTTTCAAATGCAATCAGAGCATCAATTGAAGTTTCGGGTAAATAACTTACAAATTGAAATCCTACTTCTAATGAAATTGGAGTTACAGGGTCAATTACATCTCCTGTTATTGTTAATTCATCAGCCGTACTCATTTTAAATAAGTAGCCTTCGGTATTTGCCCAATCACCAATGTTGTTTACCCAAACGGGGCCAATTTTTTGTAGCATAAATCCTTGTGAGTTTCTTACAAAATCAAGATTAACAAGATTGCCCTGTAAAACATCTTGCATATCGGGGTTTTCAGCCATGATCCGTGAAGAAATAAAACTATAACCTTCCGAAAGTTCGATTTGTTGTTCGCCTGTTAAATTGCCTTTTGCATTTTCCTTTTGTGGAAAAGTCGGTAGATAAATAATCATAGCTAAGATTATTAACCCAATTCCGTAAAAATTTTTCATAATAAAACGTTTTTGTTTTGATTAATAATTTATTTAATTGATAATATATTTGTATTAAATCATTTTCCATGTTTTAAAAATGGAATTTCAATTTATGTACATCCTATAAATCATGATTCTAAAATTAAGCTGAAAAAACTTTTTGTGAAAATAAGAAAAAAATTGATACAAAAACAAAAAATATTTTTTTTAGAAATTAACATAAAAATAGTCATCTGTTGAATCCGGAGATCACGAAAATTAGTAATAGTCAAAAATTCAGTCAGCGATGGCATCCCTTATGGGAGCAACTTTGTGGTTGTTGTTTCTGTATTTCTTCAGGAGGGATGCTATCGCTTGCCATCCATCTCTCCATCACTTCTACACTCCACTTTTTCATAAAATATGTTAATTTTTTAAAATTATGCATATTAATTTTGTAATCTTGTAGGAATTTTATTTCAAATTTATTGAAAGCATATAGAGTATGTATATAGCAATTTTCGGAAAAACTTTCACGGATGAGTCATTGAAATATATCAATCAATTAATAGCAAAATTGAATTCCATAGATTGTAAGCTAATGGTTTATGAACCTTTTTATAAACTCTTGGAAAACAAAGTTAAATTTAATGGAAAACTTATTCTTTTCAATCGTTATGAAGAAATTAAAGACAGAGCTGATTTTCTTGTTTCGATTGGTGGAGATGGAACTTTATTACATACAGTTACTTTAGTTAGAGATTCGGGGATTCCAATTATAGGGATAAACATCGGTAAACTTGGTTTTTTGTCAAGTATTGCAAAAGACGAAATTTTACCGGCCATCGACAGCATCATAAATAATGAATATTTTTTAGATAAAAGGACTTTGATTCAACTTGAGACTAAAGAGAATTTATTTGGCAAAATAAATTATTGTCTTAACGAATTTTCCATCAAAGGAAACGATTCAAGCTCACTAAGTATTATTGATGTTTTTGTTGATGAGACTTTATTAAATTCGTATTGGGCTGATGGCCTTATAATTGCGACACCAACCGGTTCCACAGCATACTCTTTAAGCTGTGGAGGGCCAATAGTAACACCCGGTTCTAAGAATTTCCTGATTACTCCTATTGCAACGCACAATTTAACTGTCAGGCCTATCGTTATACCTGACAGTTGTAAAATAAGGATTAAGCTTAGAGGACGAAACGAGAAGTTTGTTGTATGTCTTGATTCGAGACCGGTAATTGTTGATTCGTCAACTGAATTATTAATTAAAAAAGAGAAATTTGGAATTAATTTATTGAAAATGAAAAACCAACATTTTTTCCATACTATCCAAAATAAATTATTGTGGGGAGCAGATATAAGAAACTGATAAGTAAGGCAAAATAAGCGAAAACAAAATATTTATGATTTTTTAAATTAGGAAATTAATTTTTACTATAAAATTCCAATATAAACCTCAAATTGTTAAATCCCTGTATATAAATTTAATGAATAAAATTGTTTTAATATTATTTCTTTCATTTTTCTCAATAAGCAATTCGTTTTCACAAACAATTGAATTTGGTGTTTTTGGTGGAGGTTCTTATTATCTCGGAGATTTAAATCCCGGAAAGCATTTTTTATTGACAAAACCTGCTTACGGAATCATTGTAAGATATGTTATTAACGATCGTTTAGCATTAAGAATTAATGCTTTACATGGTAAGGTAGAAGGAGATGATGAAATTTCAAAATTCTTAGAATCACGAAAATTGAAATTTGAATCCGGAGTAACTGATATTGGTGCTCAATTTGAATTCAATTTTTTAAATTACTTCACAGGAAGTAAAAATAATTTTGTAACTCCTTATTTCTTTGCCGGTATCTCGATTTTATTATTTAACCCGAAAGCTGATGGAGTTAAGCTTCAACCACTTGGAACTGAAGGACAAAAGGAGTCGTTCGAGGGTAGAAAGCCTTATTCATTATCATCATTTGCAATACCTTTTGGAGTTGGAGTAAAATACAGCCTTTCTAATAAAATTGGTGTTGGTTTTGAATGGGGTATAAGAAAAACATTTACAGATTATCTTGATGATGTTAGCACAACCTATTATAGAGTCGGATCAAGAATTGATCCTAACATTCCAAAAGAATATTTATCTGATCCCGCAATGGATCATGAAAAAGAGATGCAAAGAGGAAATTCAAAAAATAATGACTGGTGTGTTTTTACCGGACTTACAATTACTTATAAAATAAATTTGAGTCAACAAAAAGGCTGTAGTGATTTTCAAAAAAGGAATTACAATTAACATGAAGAAGTTTTATATTTTTGCCGGCAATTCTGAAAAGAATTTAGATGAATATGGATTATAAAAAAGAAATTGATATTAATGACCTACCTGAGCATATTGCCATAATAATGGACGGTAATGGAAGATGGGCGAAAAAGCATGGAAAAATGCGAATTTTCGGTCATCAAAATGGAGTAAAATCAGTTAGAGAAACTTCAGAAGCCGCTGCTGAAATAGGAATTAAATATTTAACACTTTACGCTTTTTCAACTGAAAATTGGAATCGTCCCAAAAAAGAAGTCGATGCTTTAATGACTCTACTTGTTCATACGATTGAAAGTGAAGTCAAAACTCTTAACAAAAACAATATCAGACTTGAAGCAATTGGCGATTTGAAAAATTTACCAAAAAAGAGCTACTCCAAATTAATTGAGGCCATTGAGAGCACTAAGAATAATGATCGAATGGCTTTAATTTTAGCATTAAGTTATAGCTCAAGATGGGAGATTGTTAATTCAGTAAAGCAAATCGCTAAGAAAATTGAACAAAACGAAATCTCAAGCGATAAAATTGATCATAAACTTTTTTCATCTTTTTTAACTACCTCTAAATATCCTGATCCTGAACTGTTAATCAGGACCGGTGGTGAATTTAGAATAAGTAATTTTTTATTATGGCAAATAGCATATACTGAATTATATTTTACCCCAAAACTTTGGCCTGATTTTAGAAAAGATGATTTATACGAAGCTATTTTAGAATACCAAAAACGTGAAAGACGCTTTGGTATGATTAGCGAACAAATTAATATTCAGAAATAATATGAAATTTCGATATCTTACAATACTTATAATTGTATTTTTTAATACTACTTTATTTGCACAAATTTCGATAGGTGAGGCGCAATTTGAGACGGATTATTCAAAGCCAAAAAAATATGAAATAGCCGGAATATCTGTTTCAGGTGTACAATATCTTGATGATAATGTTTTAATTATGCTTTCGGGATTGCAAGTTGGCGATGTAATTTCAATTCCCGGTGAGCAGGTTTCAAACGCAATAAAAAAGTTGTGGAAACAAGGTTTCTTTTCTGATGTAATTGTAAGCGGTTCAGTAATGGACGATCAATTTATTTATTTGCTAATAGAATTAAAAGAACGTCCACGTTTGTCAAAATTCTCTTTCAAAGGAATTAAACGCTCTGAGGCTGATAATATTCGGGAAGAAATCAATATTTCGAGAGGAGATATTGTTACTGATTACCTACTCATTAGAACTACAAATAAAATAGAAAATTATTACGTTAAAAAAGGTTATCTTGATTCTGAAATTAACATTAAACAACGAAAAGATACAACCAGCTCAAATAGCGTAATGCTTGAATTTGATATTAAAAAGAATGGAAAAGTTAAAATCTATCAGATTAATATTGAGGGAAATGATAATTTAGCAACCCAAAGTGTCAAAAAAGCACTTAAAAATACCAAAGAAAAAGGACAAATAACACCACTACAAAATTTGGATTCTTTAATTTTTGTTGTTATCAAAGATGTTCTCTCATTGCATATTAATGATATTTTACCTGACATTGAATCATATATAAATGAAAATTTTAAAATAAGAGTTTTTAAATCATCAAAATATATTGAAACTGATTTTGAGGAAGATAAAATTGCGTTAATCGACAAATACAATGAGTTGGGCTATCGTGATGCAAAAATTGTGAAAGATTCAATTTACAAAATTGGAGAGAATAAAATTGATATTGATATTAAAGTTGACGAAGGCAAAAAATATTTTTTTAGAAATATTTCATGGGTTGGAAACACTTTATACACTTCTGAACAATTAGACGTTTTTTTAAAAGTAAAAAAAGGGGATGTTTACAATAAGGAAGTATTGATGACCAACCTGACATATAACCCGAGTGGTTATGATGTCAGTTCATTATACCTTGATGACGGATATTTGTTCTTTCAAGTTGATCCGGTTGAAGTTCTTGTTGAAAACGATTCCATTGATCTTGAGATACGAATCTATGAGGGAAAACAAGCTACAATAAATAAAGTTACAATTAAAGGTAATACACGAACTAACGATCATGTAGTTTTTCGTGAAATCAGAACACGTCCCGGTGCTTTATTCAGCCGAAACGATTTGATACGGACAACACGTGAATTAGCTCAACTTAAGTTTTTTAATCCTGAAAAAATTACTCCTAATGTTGATCCGCATCCTGAAGATGGAACCGTTGATATTGAATATGAACTGGAAGAGACTTCTGCCGACCAGATTGAGTTATCGGGAGGTTGGGGATATGGACGATTAATGGGAACTGTAGGTTTGATGTTTAATAATTTTTCATTAAGAAATGTTTTTAACGGAAAAGCCTGGAGGCCGATCCCGACCGGTGATGGACAAACTTTATCACTTCGACTTCAATCTTATGGAAAAGGTTATATCAGTTATAATGTTTCATTTATAGAACCTTGGTTTGGAGGAAAGAAGCCAAATTCTTTAAGTGTATCATATTACCATTCTTTATATTCAAATGGACTGCCAAAAAGCGACACCAATCGTTCTTCGTTTATTATTAATGGCTTAAGTGTTGGTTTAGGAAGGCGTTTAACATGGCCCGATGATTATTTCACTCTTTATCAAGGCGTAAGTTTGCAAAGATATGATTTGAAAAATTATTCAAATATATTTTCATTTGGTAGTGGCACAGGCTATTATAATAATTTTAGTTATACAATCGCTTTTTCAAGAAATTCAATCAGTTCGCCAATATTTCCGAGAAACGGTTCGGATGTATCTTTATCACTTGAATTGACACCTCCGTATTCTCTGTTTTCAGATAGAGATTATAAAACAATGGATGCTAATGAGAAATACAAATGGATAGAATATTATAAATGGAAATTTCATGCTAATTGGTATATTGAATTGCTTGATAAATTAGTCCTTACACCCCGAATGAAATTCGGTTTACTTGGAGATTATAATAAAGATATAGGAGTTACACCTTTCGAGAGATTTTATCTTGGAGGCGATGGACTGTCAGGATATAATAATATGGATGGCAGAGAGATAATTGGTATGAGAGGCTATCAAAACGAATCAATCACACCTGAATACAGCAGGGATAATAATGTGGGTGGAACAATTTTTACAAAATACACTCTTGAGCTACGTTATGCATTATCATTGAATCCTTCAGCCGCTATTTATGTGATGGGATTTCTTGAAGCCGGTAACGACTGGATAGGTTTCAAACAATTTGATCCCTTTGATGTAAAGCGTTCGGCAGGAGTAGGCTTTAGAGTTTTTCTTCCAATGTTTGGCCTTCTTGGATTGGATTGGGGTTATGGTTTCGATGAAATTCCCGGTTTGCCAAATGCAAATGGAGGCCAATTCCACTTTTCAATTAACCAATCAATTGATTAAATTGAATAAAATGGTTCTTGATCGAAATTATTAAGTCTGGCAAGTTTTTTGTTATTAAGCTGAAAAATGTAACATTAACATATAAAAAATAGAAACTAAATAAAGGAGGATAAAATTATGTTTTCAAAAATTTTAAATTTGTTATCACCGAAGAAGATAATTATCGCAATTGCTTTTATTTCAATTGTTAGTTTTTCATATGCTCAGAAGTATGCTTATGTTGATACTGACTACATTCTTCAAAATATCCCTGAATACACCGATGCTCAAGATCAATTAAACGAATTGTCAAGAATTTGGCAGGAAGAGATTGAAGAGGAATTTGTTAAGGTTGAAAAAATGTATAAAGATTACCAAGCCGAAGCAGTTTTACTTCCTGAGGATTTGAAAAAGAAAAGGGAAGATCAAATAATTAACAAGGAAAGAGAAATTAAAGAACTTCAAAACCAACGATTTGGATCTGATGGGGATTTGTTTATTAAACGACAGGAACTTATAAAACCAATTCAAGAGAAAATTTATAATGCTATTGAGGAAATTGCAACAACAAAAAATTATGCATTTGTTTTTGATAAAGGTGGAAGTTTGACATTATTATACACAAATCCTAAATATGATATCAGTGATGATATTTTAGACGAAATCAGTAGTGTAATGCAAACCGTGAGACGAGAAGACAGAAAAGGTAGTTCCTCTCAAAGTACAGGAGGACAGAATAATTCAGGTAGCGGTAGAAAATAAATGTTAATTTGAAAATTAATAACGTTCAATTAATATAATTTGTATATTCGCACCCTAAAAATTAATTTAAACAATAATAATTAAGATGAAAAATTTAATTAAATCCATTTTTGTAGTTATATTGATTACTACTTCATTATCATCATTTTCTCAAAGTACTCCAAAATTCGGACATGTTGATTTTGCAGAACTTTACACATTAATGCCCGAAAGAGATTCAATACAAACTGTGTTTGAAGAATATAGGCAAGTAATTAGCGATCAATATCTCGCCATGCAAAATGAATTAGAGATTAAATTCCTCGATTATCAGGCAAACATATCAACAATGTCGGATATTATAAAGCAAACCAAAGAAAAAGAAATTCAAGACTTACAATCACGTATGGAAGCATTTCAGGGTACTGCTCAACAAGACCTTGCAAATAAGGAAAATGAGTTGGCAAGCCCGATCATTGAAAAAGCCAGGAATGCAGTTAAAGAAGTTGCAAAAGAAAATGGATATACCTATATATTTAATAGCTCAGAAGGACTTTTACTATACTCAGAACCAGGTGATAATATTATCCAATTGGTAAAAACAAAATTAGGAATTCAATAAAATATTAAAATATTTCTTAAAATAGCCAATCTTCTAAGTGGGGGTTGGCTATTTTTTTTTGCAAAACAAAATCCCAATGTGTTATGGTGAATTGTTTTAAATTCACTATTAGAATATGTTTCTAAGAATTCTTTGGGTACTTTTATTTTAGCTTTTGGATTGAACTTAAATTCAAAAGTTTTAAGTTTTCAAATTACAATATATCTTTATATAAATAATTGCTTGCAATATTATTCAGTTCTTGAATTGCATCAGACTCATTTTTATCAAAAACTTCCGGATTTAAAACCTAATTTTTGTACGAAAATAATGAAGTTAGGTTAATAAATTACAAAACAATTTGGATATTTATTAATGACTTTTGATTGATGAAGTGAACAGAATCCCAAAAATCTCAAATCCCAATTCTCAATTCTCAAATCTACCTACGACAAAACCTGTGTATTTTTCGAAGCAAGTTCAAGCACTTTTTCGTATTCTTCGAGAGTGAAATCGTTGTAGAAATAATTCACGGGATTTATTTTAACATTATTTTTAATAACCTCATAATGAATATGTGGTGCGCGTGATAAGCCTGTATTTCCAACATACCCGATGATTTGTCCACGTTTCACTTTTTGTTTTCGCTTAATTATAATTTTACTCATATGGCCATATAAAGTTTTATAACCATATCCGTGATCAATTATACAACATTTTCCATAGGTTCCTTTACGTCCTTTAAAATAAATTTCTCCATCGGCAGTAGCATAAACGGGAGTTCCGGTCGGTGCCGAAATATCAATTCCCGTATGCATTCTGTCATATTTTAGTATCGGATGAAAACGCATACCAAACCCTGAAACTATCCTCCCTTTTCCTTTTTCAATTGGTTGAATAGCTGGGATACACATCAACATCTTTTCTTTATTCTTAGCTAATTCAAAGACTTTGTCAAATGATTTTGATTGCACATAAAGCTGACTGGTTATTTTGTCAAGTTTTTTTGATGCTTCAATCAATATTTCTGAATTTTTATAACCATCAAGACGGGCATACTTATCAACACCACCGTATCCTGCTTTCCTGATTGAAGATGGAATCGGCTCGGCTTCAAAAATTACTCTATAAATATTATCGTCGCGATCTTGCATATCATCAAGAAGCAAAGAAACCCGATCAAATTTATCAATCAAGAGACTATATTGAAGTTTTAATTGCTCGATTTCACGTTTTTGCATTTTTTCTTTTGGAGAATCAAAGAAATTATATGCAAATGCAATCACCCCAACCCCAAAAACTAAACCAATTGCAAGAAAGGAAATAATTTTATAGAAAAATACTTTTGGCGTATGACTGACTTTCTCGTAAGTGAGAAGCTTATAATTATATCGAAATTTTTCTTTAGCCATGTTATATGTTTTATCCTAAAAAATAATTTTATATTATAAAATACTCTTCCATAATCGCAAAATTAATTAATTAATTTAATTTTGCAATTCTTTGTTAATTTTTTAATTAACAATTTAATTGTTAATAAACTGCTTAATTGTATGAATTCTAATATTATAAGAAAAACATTTTTAGATTATTTTAAATCGAAGAATCATCATATTGTTCCTTCGGCACCGATGGTTGTTAAAAACGACCCGACTTTAATGTTCATAAATGCCGGAATGAATCAATTCAAAGATATATTTTTAGGAAACTCACCAATAAAAAATCCTCGCATAACCGATACTCAAAAATGCTTGAGGGTATCTGGTAAACATAATGATCTTGATGAAGTTGGCCATGACACCTATCATCACACAATGTTCGAAATGCTTGGAAATTGGTCATTCGGTGATTATTTTAAAAAAGAAGCAATTGAATGGGCTTGGGAATTATTAACCGAGGTTTATAAAATTGATAAAAACTCTTTGTACGTTACGGTTTTTGGTGGTGATGAGAAAGATGGATTAGAAAAAGATTCGGAAGCATATAAGATATGGCAAACAATTGTTGCTGAGGACAGAATTCTTTTTGGAAGCAAAAAAGATAATTTTTGGGAAATGGGTGATAGTGGTCCATGCGGGCCATGTTCTGAAATTCATATTGATATAAGAGATAAAAATGAAAAAAACAAAATTGATGGAGCAACCCTCGTAAATGCCGATCATCCTTTGGTTATTGAAATTTGGAATCTTGTTTTTATTGAATTTAATAGAAAATCTAATGGACAATTAGAGCAATTGCCTAAAAAACATGTTGATACGGGTCTCGGATTCGAAAGGCTTTGCATGGTGATTCAAGGACATAAATCCAATTACGACACAGATGTTTTTCAACCCATAATAAAAGAAGTTGCCAATTTAGCTGGAAAAAAATATGGTGAAAACGAAAAAGAAGATATTGCGATGCGGGTCATTGCCGATCACGTACGAGCAGTAGCTTTTGCTATAAGCGACGGGCAACTTCCTTCAAATAATAAAGCCGGATATGTAATTCGTCGGATTTTGAGGCGGGCAATCAGATACGGATATACCTTTCTTGGGTTTAAAGAACCCTTTATCAACGAATTGCTCCCTGTACTTGTTTTAAGTATGCAAGACGTTTTCCCTGAAATAAAACAGCAACAGGAATTAATAAAAAAAGTGATTACTGAGGAAGAAACAGCTTTCTTAAGAACTTTATCGCTGGGGATTCAAAAATTTGAAAAATATATCTCAAGTCATAAAAAGAATGCTGAGATTGAAGGAAATTTTGCCTTTGAATTATTCGATACCTATGGTTTTCCTATCG
>Ga0208648_1001439_pt1 | contig 19334 bp, 16 predicted proteins | sample AntAceMetag02UKL_FD_184772 | JGI IMG/M metagenome (GOLD analysis project Ga0208648, IMG submission 184772) | Saline lake microbial communities from Ace Lake, Antarctica - Antarctic Ace Lake Metagenome 02UKL (SPAdes) (version 2) | ecosystem: Environmental > Aquatic > Non-marine Saline and...
AATATAGCACGCCAAAAGTGATAATTGGAGCTATTGCCGCAGGAATGCGAATTGTCCAAAAAATATGGACTATTCGCATTGAAAAACTGGACGAGAAAGGTACTCGTGAAATATCCGGGCTAACCCTGATAGTAAAACTAAGGGTTGGCTTGTTCATGCGAGTCTTCTGTTGACCGGCGACGGTCATACCGTAGGCTTGCTTGGTCAGGATAGATGGATACGTGACAAGGCTGGTCATGGTCGTAAGCATGATCGGCGTCAACGTCCATATTCCGAGAAAGAAAGTTATAAATGGGAAGCTGAAACAAGACGTTGTGCGGATCGTTTGGGTGATGCTATGTCGCGCACAGTTGTGGTCAATGACCGCGAATCGGACGTTTATGAATACCTTCAGTTTATGATTCATAATGATTATCGTTTCGTTGTACGAACGCAAACAAATCGTTGCCTGTCTTCCAGTGAAGAATGCATTTTTTCTCATCTTTCGGAATGTCCTGTTTTGGGACATACTGATGTAAATATTTCTGGCAGGGGTGGTCGTAAGGCACGAATCGCACGTGTAACACTTCGTGCTGATTGTGTTTCTTTGAAGCCTCCAAAACGGTTTGTTGATCAGAGAGAGTTGGAAGAGATTCAAATTTGGGCGGTACGTGTTCAGGAGGAAAACCCGCCGGAAGGTGAAGAAGCATTATGCTGGGTTCTTTGGACATCCGAACCTGCAAAGACGTTCTCGGATACCTTGGAAATAAAACGTTTGTATGGATTAAGATGGCGAATAGAAGAGTACTTCAAAAGTTGGAAGAGCGGTTGTGGTGTAAAATATTTGCGTATGCCCTATCGTAACAATCTGCAGCGGATGGCTGCGATTTTGGCTTTCGTTGCTGTGCGTCTTTTGCAGTTGAAGGAATGGAGTGCTGACGAACCGGAATCACCATGCACTCATCTCCTTAGTGAAAATGAATGGAAGTGTCTCTGGTATAAAAACGAGAAAGGCAAACCTTTCCCAAATTCGCCACCTACCACCCGTTGGGCTTTTTATGCAGTAGCCAAACTGGGCGGTTGGATTGACACCAGACGAACCGGTCGGGTCGGATGGGAAGCGCTTTGGGTCGGATGGGCGCGATTAACCGATATGATCGAAACAATCCAGTTCCTAAAGGAAAAACTGTGAGTAAGAGACAGTTCAACGAAAGGGAGCTACTAATCAACCCATTATACCGTAAGAATCGCACCACTTTTAGAAATATCTCTAATAATTCCTAATTCATAATTACAAAGCGCCGCTTTTAATATCTCTTATTCTCAACTGAAGACTGACCACACCATTCCACTCATTCTCATCAATTGTATAAACTATATGGTTCACCGGTTTGAAAGGATCGATACGGTCTATCCGTTCGCCTAAATTGAATCCGATACAGTCATGGATTCCACCATCATATTTTACCGCGAATTTTAGATGATCGACTCCCACTATTCTCGGATAACCCGACATTGCTACGTTATAGCTTGCGAACACCGGTTGCGGATTACGTGGACCGAATGGTTCAAAGTGTGTAAGCGATTGATAAAGATCCTTATTGATATCATTGAGATTAAGTTCTGCATTTATACTCAATTTAGGAACCAGATCGTTATCATCGATACGAGCGGAGGCAACTTCGTTGAAACGTTTACGGAATTCATCAATATTTTCAGCCTTAATTGTCAACCCTGCCGCATAAGTATGACCACCAAACTGCAGTAGCAGATCTTCACATTCACGCATGGCATCATATAAATCAAATCCGGGGATAGAACGTGCCGACCCTTTCCCGACACCATCCTCAATTGTTATCATAACAGTTGGGCGGAAATACCTTTCAATCAACCTGCTGGCAACTATTCCAATCACACCGCTATGCCAGTTTTCCCTGGCAATAACTATTGAATTGTGTACTGCGGGATCAAAATAATCCTCTACTTTTACAATTGCTTCCTCGAGAGTTTTACTATCAATGGACTTTCGGGTTCGATTATCTTTTTCAAGCTCTCCGGCGAGGTGAAGCGCCCGCTGAGTGTTGGCAGTGATCATCAATTCCACAGCCTGCCCAGCCGAACCTAAACGACCGACAGCATTTAACCGTGGCGCAAGACCGTAAATTATCTGTCCAACAGCTATTTTCCCAAACCGGAGATTTGCTGTTTCGATCAGCGCTCGAATTCCGGCAAGCGGACTGGTATTAATTACTTGCAAACCATATCGAACAAAAATACGGTTTTCGTTCACGAGTGGAACGATATCAGCAGCGGTCCCGACTGCTACAAGATCAAGATACCGGTCAAGGTAGGATGGGTCGAGCCCAAGATCATTGCTGACCGCCTGGGCAAGTTTATACGCAACTCCAACCCCAGCGAGTTCTGTGAATGGGTACTTGTTACCAAGTACTTTTGGATTGACTACCGCTTTTGCGTAAGGAATAACATCCCCAGGCTGATGATGATCGGAAATGATCATATCCAATCCGTTCTCACGAGCCCATTCGACTTCTTTAATCGAGGTTATACCACAATCCACCGTAATGATCAGCTCGGCGCCATCGTCAACAGCAGCCTGTAACCCGGCGATTGATATCCCATATCCTTCGGTTTGACGATTCGGTATGTAATACGATACATTCCCGCCTATTTCACGGAAGAAAAGGTAGAGAAGACTTACTGAGGTGATGCCGTCAACATCGTAATCACCGTATATACAAATACGTTCTTTCTGTCCAAGCGCATGAGCAATTCTCTCCACTGCATCACCCATGCCATCCATAATGAGTGGATCATGCAGATTTTTCAAATCCGGACTGAAAAATGCTTCTGCGGATTCAACTGTATCAATACCCCGTTGCATTAATATCTTAGCTACAACAGGATGTATATCCAGTTCTTCTTGAAGTGTATTTACGGTACTATTGACTACATCAGCAGATAACTCCCATAGTTTTTCCATCTGGATGCCTGTTTATGTTAATAATAATAAAAAACATGGTTGTAGATCTTTAACGTTAGTGGATCAGCTTATTGTATAACCTGAGGTACTACCCTCACCCCCCGAATCTTCGATCCGAGAATGATATACCAACTCGATGAACGATATCTGGTTCACTTCATCGAAGGTGAGGTATTATCCACATCATTTTAAATTAGGCGCTTGAAAAAAAGAATGAGGCGGCTTATAAGCCGAATTCTGTCCATCCCGCCGAGGCGGGATTGTACGGTCATCTATCTTGGCTCCGCTTTGCAGCGAAGCTCATGCAGCCTACCCACAGGTCAACCGGGACGGGCAGACCCGGTCAGTCAGCTGACTGATCCCTGCCTATTTGGCATTGCTCCGAATGGGGTTTACCATGCCGTCTCCGTTACCGGAGGACGCGGTGAGCTCTTACCTCACCGTTTCACCCTTGCCTGTGTCAGTCATTTGACTAACCATCGGCGGTCTTTTCTCTGTTGCACTTTCCGTCGCCTCGCGACGCCCGGTTGTTAACCGGCATTCTGCCCTACGGAGTTCGGACTTTCCTCTGCAACTGCATAAACAGCACAGCGACCGTCCAGCCACCTCGATCTATTATATGATTTTAAGCATTTTTTTTTTAAGGATACAGGACTACTATGCACCACACATCAGTATAATATAACAATTATAAACAGCAGAAAAGTTCAAAAAATGAGATGTATTATTGTTGTTCCGGCAACAAGATCACTCCGCAGGATTCACAGAGAATGATATCGTTCATTTTTCTGATTTCCGTCTGGCGTTGAGGAGGAACTACCGCAAAACATGAACCGCAAGCAGATGCATATAATGTTGCCGCGCCTACGCCTTTTGAATTACGGATTCGTTCATAATGCGCCATAACCGGCTTTTTTATCCTGACGCTTAATTTCTCACGTTCATGAGTATATTCGAGTTCTTCCTGAGCTGTTTCCTCTTCCTTTTCACCAAGCTCTTGCTCGCGTTCGATTAATTCAGTATTAACTTCTTTGATTCGTTCTTCAATATCACCGATACGAAGGGTCAGTAACTCATCCTCCTCCATCATAGATAACAAATCCGTTTCAGATGCTTCGATCTCAATGCGATTGCTGTCGATTTGCTGAGTAATGGCATCATATTCGCGATTATTGGTAACCTGATACAATTGCTCTTTGTACTTATCCTGCTTTATCCGGGCAAGTTGGATCTGCCCTTCAATAGTCCGCTTATTTGTAGCGATATTAGCTATTTTTTCGTGAACTTTTTCCAGTTTTTCGTTACGTTCAATAATCTCTTTCTGCATTCGCTTGACAATTTCTGGTAGATCACCTTTTTCCTGGATAAGTTCATGCAAATTGTTGTCAATATCCTGCAGCTTGGCAACCATTTCCAGTTCATGACGAACATCGATTCCTGCTGGCATGGCTGATTCTCCTGAGTAGTCAGTTATATCGTTATAAATTAAAAAAATCGTGCCTTGTTATAATTAACTATGCACGATCTTAGGGTTTTACTTGATGAACCGAGCGGTTAATCCGCTCTAAAGGGCAGAATGCGAGATGTCTGCCCTTTAAAAATTTAAAAACTATCTGCGTAATTTGTTTTCGTCTGAAAAGATTTTCTAATAGCAACTTTAGAACCCAAAAATTGAACTGTTTTGTATATTTTATCATCCATTAAAGCATAATTTATTAATAACTGTAATCCAGCTAACCGCAATATTAACCAATTTACAGCGTCTTGAAACGTGGGCCCACCAGGACTCGAACCTGGGACCAACCGATTATGAGTCGGTGGCTCTGACCAACTGAGCTATGGGCCCCTTTCCGCCGCTGGGAGCTGATATTACTATCGTCCCCACCATTCTGAGCAATATTCAAGGTAAACTTCTAATATCATCTAAATCAAGATTTGAATGAATAATGAGCCTCAACTCTCGACTTTATTATTTGCTCTAATAATTCAAGACCTTCAAGCCATTTCCACTTGGTCTCAAGCGACCATATCGGCAGACTGGCATCGAGTAATAACGGTAGTTTCACAGCGTCCTTTGCCGTTATTAATATTGCTTCTGCTCCGGCTTTTTTCGCTGATTCGTTAAAAGTTATGAGTTGCTGCCCGGTAATGCGGGCATGATCCGGCAGCATTTTTTGAGCTACTATATTCGCTCCAAGTTTTCTCAGCATCCGAAAAAAACGTTCAGGGAATGCAATTCCGCATAACGCGGCGACCGGTAAGCCTTCCAAAGTAGCGAGGGGCATCCTCTCTCCACTATCCGGAGAGCTTAGTTCTGCCGGTGAAAGGCAGCCGTGGATGACAGGAACACTATCATTGTATTTGCAGATCCAATTAATGATCTTTTCTTTCATGGCTCGATTGGGAATTCCGGTGCATATCATCAGGTCGGCACGTTCAAGAGATGATGCCGGTTCACGCATTCTTCCCGATGGCAAAAGCTGCCATGTCCAGGCAGGCGCAGATTCATTCAAGAGCACTATATCGAGGTCTCGTAAAAGCGATCTGTGCTGGAAGGCATCATCCAGTACAACGATTCGGGCTGCAAATTGTTTCTCGGCGAGTCTAACGCCATCAATTCTGTGTTCAGCCACAATTACTGGAGTTCCAGGGGATTCCTTCGCAATCAGGTGAGGCTCATCGCCTCCCGCATCCACGTCAAGGATAATGCTTTCCCTGTCCGCAACTATCTGAACTCCACTGCTTGTTCGCCCAAATCCCCTGCTTATTACTGTCGAAGGATACTGAGGAAATATTTTGTTTATTCTTTTAAGTAGATCAATTGTAACCGGAGTTTTTCCACTTCCCCCAGCAGAAATATTTCCGATTGAAATTACAAATGAATCCGCTTTATATGATTTCAGATAATGTAAATCATAAGCAATATTCCTGAGTTGGATTATTCCACCGTAAGCCAGTGAAAGTGGGGCTGATAATGACCATTTATTCATCTTGATATATCCGGCATCAGGATTGCCCACGAGCGAGAAGGTCAGCCTTTTCACGAAGCTTTTTCATGCTGTCCCTTAGTTCAATGCGATATTTTTCAAGTTCCTCACCCCTGGCGTAACGTGGAACAGTAAAGGGCTCGCCCCAAATCATGACTGCTCGTGAGAACGGTTTTGGGAGCTGGAAATGATCCCATGATTTCAGCTCCCAGTTTGGATAACTTGCGCCTATTACCGGAAGGATCGGTTTTCCTGTCAGCCGGGCGAGGGATAGAGCGCCGATTTTTGGTTCTTCAAAGGGGCCCCGCGGACCATCTACCATATTCGCAATTATTCTTCCCTCATTAAGGGTACTGATCATTTCTTTCAGCGCTTTCCTGGCGCCGCGTGTGCTGCTGCCACGGATTGAGCCGTAACCAATTACATCAGCAAGTTTGGAAACAAGATCACCATCTCTGCTTTGCGAAATGAGTGCGGTTATGTCATTTCCCCTGCAAAAAGTTATCGGCATAAACATACGTCCGTGAAAGGTCACAAGAATAAATCCACCCTGATCTTTCAGACGTTCAAATCTATCTTCTTCATACACCGTATATCGAAGGGATTTTCCAAACAGGGCAAGTAATCCCGGACCGGTTTTTTCAATTATCTTGAGTAAAGTGGCATCTTTCATGATGCTGTACCGAATTTTTTTACAATCCATACTGCCAACCGGTCCATTGCACCGGGCTCACCAAGAAGATCCTTTACATTTTCCAATCCTTTGACAGCCTCATCTCTTCGCTTACCCTGCCATAACCGTTCAATATCTTCAGCTAATTGCTTAGGAGTAGCCTGTTCCTGAATCCTTTCAGGAACTACTTCGTAGCCAGCCAGCACATTGACCATAGCAATATTTTTCACTCCGCGAACAAGCCTTTTTGCGATCCAGAAAGTAAGTCCTGAAACCTTGTAAATCACTACAAAAGGTATTCCCGAAAAAGCCGCCTCAACAGTTGAAGTACCTGACTTTATCAGGGCGACATGACAGATCGAAAGAGCATCAATAGCCATGCAATCGACGATTTGCGCCCATTTAACGTCTGCTAGGTAAGGTTCCAGCAGCTTATTATCTACAGTATTTGCTTTCACGATCAGGGCTTTTATTTCCGGGTGTTTCTCCCTTAGAAGAGCTACGGCTTGCAACTGAACCGGCAGGTGTCTTTCTATTTCATCTGTACGACTTCCCGGCATTATAGTGACAATTTCCTGGGAACTTCCTGTTCCAAATTTCTTGCGGAGTGCGTCTGCGTTTTCAGACGGTTTTACTTCTCCAGCGAATGGGTGCCCAAAGAATACCGTTTCGAGACCATGACGTTTATACAAATCAACTTCAAAAGGAAAAAGAACAGCCATTGCATCGAGCATCTTCGCCATTCGTTTCGCGCGGTTTTTTCTCCACGCCCAGACCTGTGGACTGATGAAATAAAGGATTTTTATTTTATTCCCGAATTCCTTGCGAAGTTTTGATAATAATGACAGGTTAAAATCAGGAAAATCCACGAGAACTACCAATTCCGGATTACGCTTTCTGATTTCTTCCACGAGACGATTGCGAAGTCTCAACATCCTCGGGATATGACGAATGACTTCAATCAATCCCATCAGGGATGCCTCTGATAAGTCCACAACAACTTCACATCCTGCCCCGGACATGGCAGATCCGCACATACCGGCATGCGTCCACCCAGAGGCAGAATGACGCAAAGATTCTATTAATAGCGCCGAATGTCTGTCGCCGGAACTTTCGCCGACTACCCAGAACAGGTTCATTATTTTATTATCATCTGGCAAGTGTTTCGTTCCAGTTAAACCGGATTATTAATGAATATATCTAATTATTAATTTAACGTATAGCTAACTTAGCATTGGTGTCGTCTATCACACCAGAACAGTTCATTATTGAAGATTTCCTTCTTAACAATAAATTAACATTTTCTATTATATGGTTGAAGTAACTTGAGATGATTTTTTCACGCAAAGGCACAAAGACGCGAAGAAAAATTCTGTGTATCCTGTAATCTTCTTATTTATGGCTTATACAGGTTACTTCTAATAACTATTATCCTCTCTCCCCGCAAAGTCTCAAGCTCAAAGGCAGATAAAAAACTATGCTCTATAATTTGCTATATTTTTTTGAAAATATCAGGCTGACCATGAAAAATAGCGTTGCAGCAAGAATGACAGTAGGACCTGTGGCAGAATTGAGAAAATATGAACCGGCAAGCCCCGTTATTGATGAAACAATGGCGACAATTACCGACCATCCAACAGCTCCACCGACACTCTTCGAAAAATTCTTTCCTGCTGCAGCGGGTACGATAAGCATAGCGGTTATCAAGATCAAACCGACAAACCTGAGTCCGATCAAAATTACAACCGCTACCCAAATTCCCAGCAAAGTTTCCCATAGTTTAATATTTATACCATGTGCCCGAGCCATCTGTTCATTGATTGCGATAATGATCAGTTTATTGAAACCCATCAACTCGAAAACCAGGGTTGCCACCAGTAACGTCCCAATTACAATAATATCAATCTTGTCCACACTAAGAATATCCCCGTAGAGGGCGGATTCAAATCCTTCGGTTACACTTCCCATCGCGCTAACTATTACGATTCCTAAAGATACTACCGCGCTAAAAAGAACACCTGTAATAGTATCGACGGAAAGATTGCTTTTCCCGACGAGGTTGATGATGAGTATTGCTATCAACACACCGAAGATAACGGTACTCCATTCAGTACTGATTCCCAATAATAGACCGAGTGCAATCCCGGTGAAAGTGGAATGACTTATAGTATTTGTAAAGAATGACATCTTACGTGAAATAACATGAACGCCGAGAATGCCGCATGTGGGTGCAAGTAATAATAATGCAAACAGCGCTCGCATCATAAAAGGTGGTTCAAGCCATGAAAAGATGGATATATCCAGGAGTATGATCAAATTACATCCCCTTGATGATGATGATGGGAATGATCATGTTCACCCTGGGTGGAATATCTCAATGAAGGAGCATGAGGTCCAAAAAGTTTTGTAAGATTTTTGTCATCTAATACATCAGGACATTTTCCGGTAAAGAGTATTTTTTTGTTTAACCCGATCACACGGTTAGCGTGATCAATAACTGCCCCTATGTCATGCGAAACAAACAGAGTGGTCAATTGACGCAACTGATGTACTTCTTCAATCAAACCACAGAAAAGCTGCGCTCCGGCAATATCCACGCTTGTCTGGGGTTCATCGAGGAGTAATAAATCAGGTTTCCTGAGTAACGCCTGGGCGAGAAGGACACGTTGCATTTCCCCGCCGGATAAATCCCCCAATCTCCTGTGGAGACGACCTTCGACCCCAACGTCTTTCAGTACAGCGTCAATATTATTCGAAATTTTAGAGCTTTTGTTTAACCATACAGGTTTTTGCATTAGTCCGGCAGCGAGATAATCTTCAACAGTCACTGGCGTATTTTGATCAATATCAGGGTTCTGTGGAACGAAACTGATTCGAGGTTTTTCAGTTCCGATAAATTTTATTTTTCCCTCATAAGATGTAAAACCAAGGATAGTCTGAATCAGTGTTGTTTTGCCGGCTCCGTTAGGACCAATGACAGCGTTGAGTTTGCCTGCTTCAAAACAACAACTAATATTCTCGAGAATAACATTGTCGTTCGATCTAACCCACAAATTTTCAATTTCAACGCTTACTTTCATGATGGCTCAGCCAATGCATCCATTAGAATTGATAAATTATTTTGCATCGTTTCAAGATATTTTCCACTCTTGACTGTTCCTCTTCCAACCGGATCAAAAGGATAGATAGTGACATTCGTATTTAAGGACACTGATTCAGCAAGATTTGAAGGGACGTTCGGATCGACGAAAATACCTATAGGCGGATTTCTTTTTATCTCCTTCTCAAACATATAGAAAGCTCTTGGACCGGGATCAGCGCCACCTACTTTTTCAATAGCGCCAAGTATCGACAACCCCGTATCACGAGCCAGCCAAAACATGGAATTGTGTTGGGTAACTATCAGATTATTGGAGGAACCACGGATTGCATCCTTGTATCTATCCGCGAGGGAGTCAAGCTGCAAGGAATATCTGTTTCCCCGTATAATAAGACTATCATGATGAACAGGTAACAGTTTCGCCAGTTCACGTGAAAGGTAACGTGCCATTATAGATGCCTTCGTGGGACTCACCCAGACATGAGGATTCAGGGTATCCCAGGCTGTCGATCCTGAACTGATGATGTCCCTGTCAAATGATTTGCCCTTCAAATTGCCTAAAAGTTGTTGAGGCGGAATGCCTTCGACAAGAGTAATCAACGCTGATGAATCAGAAGCACCCGATGATTTGAGAATTTTTTTGTCCAGGAATGAATCTATCGATAGGCCATGCCGCACAATGATATCTGCTTGACTGATCTTCTTCATATCACCAGGTCTCAGGTTGAAATGATGAGGATTGGCAGCTTCTCCCTCAGCGAGAATTTCCACTTTCACACCTGGTAAACCACCTGCAACCTGATCCACAAAACAATAAACCGGGAGAAAGGTTGCGAGAATTACAATTTCATCCTCATTCTCATTCTTTGGAATTTCTTTTAAACAACCTGCCATTCCCAACAAAGCACTTATAAGAATGATTATGTATGGCTTGAGTTTCATTAATATTTCCTTCCCGGAGATTTGATTAAAAATAATATGCACCTTCACAATATGGAATCATCGCATTCTATTTCATTGAACCGGCGATGTTAAATCATGTCTTAGGGCGTCTTTGTCCGTAAAGACTCTTTTCCATGCCAGCAGAACAGAGCAGACACTCCCGAAAGCGGTCGCTGCAGTAATCATATACATCACTACCATCTGGTACTTTACTGCATCCCATGGTTCGGCGCCTGCAATCAACTGACCGGTCATCATTCCGGGCAATGCGACAATTCCAACAATCATCATTGAATTAATTATTGGTGTCATTCCAGTCCTGAGCGCATCTCGCATCAAAGGTAATGATGCCTCATACGTTGATGCACCTAAAGAGAGACGTGTCTCTATTTCAGCCCGCTGTTGAGCACAACCGGAAAGGAACCTGTCGATTGTCAGGGTAATTCCGTTCAAAGAGTTTCCGATTATCATACCGAACAGGGGAATTGCAATCGAGGGCGTCCACCAGGGTTTGGCTCTGACAACGATAATAGTCACTGTCAATCCCACAAGAATAACTGATATGGAGATCGAGATAAATGCATCCAATCCGGAACCTTTCAATCTTACTTTTTGTCTCGCGACAGCTTCCCGGCTGGCAATCAGGATCATGACTCCCAAAAGAATCAAGACTACAGTCATGATTCTGATCTTGAATACCGCGCCAAGTAAAAGTCCCGCCAGACCTAACTGGAGCAGAGTACGGAGTGAAGCAATTATAAGGTTTCTGACCAATCCAAGTTTAAGAGCAAGAGATATTCCGATGGTTGCAATTATAAAACCACATGCGAGGAGAATATCAAAATATCCTAATTCGAGATATTCATTCATTGTCTGACTCATTGTTAGCTTGCACCAAACCGTTCGGTGTCAAATACAATGGAATTTCACCTATCTGACGAATTACGTTCATATCATGCGCCACCCAGACTGCTCCTCGATTATCTTCATCAATCCATTTTTTGACAGAATCGATTATATGTGTGATACTTTCTGTGTCGAGACCGGATGTGGGTTCATCCAATAATAAAACTGATGGCTTGAGCAATAAAGCTCTCAACAATGCTACCCTTTGAGCTTCACCACCTGAAAGTCCCTCCATGGATGCATTCAATTTGCCGTTGTCCAGTCCCACCAATCGAAGACCTTCTTGTATCTCTTTCGGAGAAGGAGTTTTATTATGGTTTATCTTGAATTTGAACGGTTCTAAAAGGTTGTTTTCGACTGAGCCGGGGAAGAGGGTGGGTGATTGTGATAAATAGATCACCTCAGTTCTTAATTTTGAGGGCTGATATGATGAAACCGGTTCGCCTTTGAAAAGAATTTTACCATTCATCTGAGATGATAGCTGAACGATTGCACGGAGTAATGACGATTTTCCCACGCCTGATTTTCCTGCGACAGGAATTATTTTCCCGGCGTCAAGTTTAATATTTATACCTCTCACAATTATTTCAGGCGGTTCAGTACCTGGAATTGCAAGCTCGAGATTTTCTGTCGACAGTAAGGATCGAACCATTTATTTCTTTACCTGGATTAGTTGTAGCTGATCGGCAAATTGTTTACAATTAGATTGAATGAAAGATCATCACGCGAATCACAGCATTATAATATTGTTCTCACTTATTATGCCAGTAGATTAATAGGGCTGTTTATTTCGGTACAAGAAAATAATTAGAGTTATGGGTACTATGAAGTTGAGCATAATTTTAAAAACGGCTAATAGTAAATTACTGCTTTGTATTCAGGTTGTCATTCTTATCATTTCAGCTTGTCTTGAAACTGAAGCCAAGCCGGTCAAAGTCACAATTCTTCACTGGAATGATTTACACTCAAAAAACCTGCCGTCCAAAATTACACAAAATAGTGAAACGGTAACTGTCGGAGGAGCAGCTAATCTTGCAGGGTATTTGAATTATTATCGCGTAATCCATGAACCTGTAATCCTTCTGAATGCTGGTGATGAATTTACCGGAACCCCAATCTGCTACGCAACCAAAGGTTACAGCCAGTTGGAAATCCTGAATGTTATTCAACCTGACGCTTTTACTATTGGAAACCATGAGTTTGATTTTGGCGTTGCAAACATGTTGAGCGTTTTCAAAAAAGCCACATTTCCAGTGTTGCTCGGAAATGTGGTACATGAAGACAATGGTGAATTGCTCTTCCCGGCTGACACAATATTGAACGTGAACGGAGTGAGAATAGGTATTATCGGAGTTCTTACAGACGCATTGTATGAGGTATCAACTCAAAAAGCCACCAAAGGAATTCTAGTGATTTCAAGTGTGGACGCAGTTCGTAAATCTCTTTCAAGGCTGACACCTCAGACAGATATTCAAATATGCCTCAGTCATCAGGGCATTAAGCAGGACAGAGCACTAGCGGAGAAGATTGGTTCCGATCTTGAGATTATAGTTGGCGGTCATTCTCATACACCCCTTTATGAACCTGAAAAAATAAATGGCGTATTCATTCTTCAAGCGGGATCAAAAGGAAGGTTTCTGGGTATCGCTGAGATGAACATCGATACTTTCAGAAACCGGTTGATTGGTCTCGATGCAAGATTGGAAGAAATTGTTGAAGGAAAATATCCACCGGATGAAAATGTTTTAAGAATTGTAGCGAAACAGGAAAATTCGCTTTCAGATGAATTGGACAAAGTGATCGGGACACTTGAAACTCCCTGGCAGAGGCGTTTTAATTCTGAGAGTAATATCGGCAATTTTATCGCTGATGCATTCAGGCAGGCAACTGGCGCAGACATAACTTTTATCAATCCCGGCGGATTAAGGAAAAATCTGGAAGCCGGGAAAATTACTGTCAGGGATATATTGGAAATCTGTCCGTTCCATAACAATCTTGTGCGATTTCAAATGACTGGCAAGGAGCTTTTTGAGTATGCAGCCATGCGAAGTACTCGATCAATCAACTTTCTCCAGGTCAGTGGAATGAAAATGCGCTTTAAGGATGGGCAAGTATTATCATTAAGCGTTGGAAATGAAATTGTTCAACAGGAAAAATTGTATTCAATCGCGACACTAAATTTTGTGGCAGATCATTTTTCTGAATATTTTGGGTGGGAAAAAGATTCAGGGGAATTTGAGATATTACCATTGATTGATAATGAGATAGTAATAGATGCTGTAAAAAAAGTCGGAAGAATCAATGCACAGATTGAAAACCGGATTGTATTCGAACCTTAGAATGTCAAAAACTACAACTTAACAAAGAGTGTATTGATTCATAGGGTTGTCATTCCCAGGTCAAGTCTGAGAATGATAGAAACCCTACAAACATGTGAACTAGTCCAATAGGTTATTTCATTGGCAATGAAACTCAATTAGGAACAAATTTGATTATAAATGCAGAAGATAAAAAGCGATTCTTTTTCCTGTTTATAGTTATATCCCTGGCGGTATCTCTACCTCTGATTTATCATACACTCACCCAACTATCCGGTCTGCCCTTCCTTTTGAATCTCGATGACGGATACATTCATGCAAGGTTAGCGCAAAATCTCGCACAAACAGGTCATTCCGGACTGAATCCCGGAGAAACCGGTGGTGGTAGCAGCAGTCTTCCTTGGACACTCTTGCTGGCAGGATGCTCATTGGCAGGAATAGCCGCCGACAAAGCCGCCTGGTTTATGTCACTGTTTACCTGGGCATTAACTGCCTGGGCTGGAGCCCTTCTAAGCTATAAATTATTCGGAAATTCTGTTAAGAGTTGGATTGCCGCCATTGCCATTGCATTGTCAGGGCAATTGGCGATGAGTGCTTTATCGGGAATGGAAACTCATTTATTTCTCTTCCTCATAATAATGTCAATTTATTTCCATGCACAACAACGATTGTGGATTTCAGCATATTGGTGCGCATTTGCGGCAGTGACCAGACCCGAAGCACTGATGCTTGCCATCGCGTTTTTTATGGTGGAATTCATTAAAATTCTAAAATATGATAACAAAGAAAGCAGTAAGAGGATTCTGAAAGCAGGGTTTCGCTTTACATTAACTCCAATCGCAGTATTAATCAGCATTGCGCTGCTTGCCTTATTAAGCGGTGAAATGCCCGGCACCCTTGCGGCAAGACGATGGTTGATAGGCATGCCGCCCACTCCCTGGGAAAACATTTCTTTATCCGCTAAAGGTGCATCGATCCTCATTAATCAACTCATCGATAGAGTTATAAACCTTGTTGGACCCGGACATGGTATAGGTGTTATCTGGGCATTAGTGATAGTATTTCTGGCAGTTGCCGGTTCGTTTATTCATTCAAAACCAAGCATAAAAGTCATCGCATTATACCTGTTTTTTCATTTTCTCTTCTTTCTTATTTTTCTCCCGATCACAGGTCATCATGGCAGGTATTTCGCTCCACTATGGGCATTAGCTCCCTTACTTGTCGTAAACGGCTGGAGTTACCTGGGTTCGCGGTTGAAAAATTTTCAATTTCAAAAATTATCACCATATCTCGCCGCAATACTAATAGCAGGGTATGTACCTCAAATCTTCAAATGGGGTCGATTTCATTTTGATACTGTGGATCATTTAACCAGGATACACTTGAGAATGGCGCAAACCGTCAACTCCAGTATCCCCGGAAATGAAACTATAGGTGTGTTTGATATCGGATTGATGAGTTGGACTGTACAAAACAGGATAATTGATCTTGGTGGTTTGACCAGCAACCATATTCTCAATAGACTGCACAATGGTAATGTAACAAATGTGTTAAATGAAAATGATGTGGAATATCTTGTCCTGCCTGAGTACGATGGGCCAAATCGATGGGTCCTGGTGAGAAGATTGAATATTAATCCCAATGATTTACAGATGATTGAGCGATTTTCCCTGGGTAATAAAGTTATGCCGCATCTTTCAGCAACAATGGTCGCTCTACCTGCACTTGGACTACACAAAAGGAAACCGAACGAATCAGGGGAGGTTCAACCGGTTCGCTGACAATGTGGAGAACTGAATGCAATTTACCTAAACTGCCCTCGAATTATTTCCCAATTCCGTAATATTCCAATCCACTGTTATTAACATAAGCCGGGTCATAAATATTTCTGCCATCGAAAATAACTTTGTCTTTAATGAGCTGTGTAAGTTTTGAGTAATCTGGAGTACGGAAATCTATCCATTCAGTCACTACAACCAATGCATCAGCATTTTCAGCAGCATCATACTCGTCCCTGGCAAAATATACACGATCATCGAATATCGATTGTGCAACTTCCATAGCAACAGGGTCATACGCCCTGATTTTTGCGCCTTTTTCCAATAATGAATTAATTATAACAATTGAAGGCGCTTCACGCATATCATCGGTCTGTGGTTTGAATGATAATCCCCAGATCGCAATGGTTTTCGATGAAACATCGCCGTGGTAATAATCAAGTATCTTTTTAACCATGACGCTTTTTTGACGCTCATTGACTTCTTCCGTTGCATTAACAAGCTTCAAATCCACGCCGTAATTTTTTGCGGTTCTCAGGATTGCCTGGACATCTTTGGGGAAGCATGATCCACCATAGCCTGCACCCGCGAAAAGGAAGTGTTTCCCGATTCTCTGATCTGTGCTTATGCCACGTCTGATGCTGTCAATATTAGCACCAACCGCTTCACAGAGATGCGCCATCTCATTCATAAACGAAATCTTCATGGCAAGAAAGGCATTGGCGGCATATTTTGTCAATTCTGCCGATACCACATCCATGTGTACGATAGGGTGCCCGGTTCGCAAGAATGGACGGTATAACCGTTCCATGATTTTAGCAGCTTTTTCATCATCAGCGCCAATGACGACACGGTCAGGTTTGAGAAAATCGCCGACAGCAGCTCCCTCTTTCAGAAACTCAGGATTTGAGACAACTGATACCTCAATATCGCTGAATTTTGCGATTCTCTCCTTAACTAATTTAGCAGTGCCTACGGGGACAGTACTTTTATCAACAACAACTTTATATTCATTCAGAGATTTGCCAATTCCCTCTGCTACATTCAGGACATGCTTTAAATCCGCGCTGCCATCTTCCCCCGGGGGAGTGCCTACTGCAATAAAAATAATCTCGCTGGTTTTAACGGCTTCATCAAGATTTGTTGTGAAGGTGAGACGATTCTTCGCTACCCCATCTTGCAATATAGTACCTAAGCTTGGCTCGTAAATTGGCAGCTTTCCAGCTTGCAAACGCTTGATTTTCTCTTCATCAATATCAACACAAACGACGTGATTTCCAGTAGATGCAAAACAAGCTCCAGCAACTAATCCAACATATCCGCTTCCGACAACAGCAAGACGCATAATCCTAATCCTTTGAAATTTTATAATGAGTAAATGATAATTTACTTTTAAAAACAAACCCGGCAGAAAATGTCTGCCGGAATATTCCAATCAAATAATAATAATTAAATTGAGTACGTTATTATTCAAGAACTGCAACTTCCTGCTTTCTCACCAATCCAACCAAGTCGGTTGATGAATCCGGATCGAATGGAGTACCAGTAAAATCGCCGTAATAATGCTGGCCAGCAAATCCGATTTCAGTGATCATTGCTGAAAAATCTTCATATTGCCAAGGCATCAGCTTAGTCGAAAATACTTCATGAATCCAACGATCACCGACACGTGTGAAATGAACTATATTGAAGCGGATATTTGTATTTTCAAAATCATTGAATCTGAAAAAAATTTCTTCGTTATCTGCAGCACGGAAAGTAGTGGGAAATTGAAACCTGTCTTTCGATCCTAATAATTTGTCATAATTTCTGTTCTGAAAAACAAACACTCCTCCGGGCTTCAGAATCTTATTTACATTTCCCAGGGCTGTCTTCATATCCTCAATTGACAAGATGTGAGGCAGCGAATTTCCAAGGCAGAACACTGCATCAACCTCTGTATCTATATATTCATTGAAGTTCTGGAAATCTGCCTTTATAAAACGGATACTCTCATCCTCTTCGCTTAATCCTTCCTTGGCAATTTTAAGTAATTCTTCCGAAGGATCAATGCCAATGACTTCACAACCCCATTTATGAAACAATTTACAGTGATGCCCGCTTCCACATGCCAGATCCACTACTTTTCTAATTCGTTTTTCAGTGAAAAGGTTCTGAAGAAATGGGGTTTCCCTTTCCAATCGGGATTTCCATCGGATCATTTGATCGTATTTTCCGGCTAGACCATCGTACATAGACACTTTATTGATTCTCCCTTGAACTACTTTGCATATCTGGCTGTTTTATACTATCCGGAATATCCTGATAACGAATATTATATACAATTTCACCCTTTTTTACCATTCCCTGACGCCTGGCTTCTTCTTCAATTAAAGTTGTGTCTTTATCATTCAATCTCTGAATCTGATCTTCCAATTCTTCTTTATTATCTTGAAGTTGTACCAGTTCGCAATGCAATAACTCGTTTTCATCCTTCATATCAAGCAGTTTAACTATTCCGCCTTCCTTGCCAAAAACAACATACAACGTCAAGAAAGCAAAGCCGGCAATTACCAGGCTGAGCCACCACTTTCGAAAAAATGCAGAAAATTTTCGAGAATGTGCCGGCGAAGAACCCATGTTAAATCCTTGTCCCGGCGTATATTCCAGCTTCACCCAGATCTTCCTCGATCCGCAGTAACTGGTTGTATTTAGCGATACGATCAGTCCTGGAAAGACTTCCGGTTTTAATCTGTCCGGTATTTGCTGCTACAGCTAAATCAGCAATTGTTGTATCTTCGGTTTCACCACTACGATGGGAAATGATTGTCGTATAAGATGCAATTTTTGCCATTTCTATTGCATCAAGAGTTTCTGTTAAAGTTCCTATCTGATTTACTTTAATCAGAATGCTGTTTGCGACTCCTTCACTGATACCTTTCGCAAGTCGTTCAGTGTTAGTAACAAAGATATCATCGCCCACAATTTGTATTTTTTCACCTAACTCATCAGTAAGATGTTTCCAACCATCCCAATCATTCTCATCCAAACCATCTTCAATTGAAAAAATTGGATATTTTTCGCACCAGCCATTATATAAATGAATCAGACCCGCTGAATTCATTTTTTTATTCCCTGAATCGAGAAGATAGGCATTATCCGCCTTGTCGAAAAATTCACTGGCGGCTGCGTCAATTGCAAAATAAATATCTTCGCCGGGTTTGTATCCTGCACGTTCTATTGCCTCAAGAATTATCTCAAACGCTTCTTCATTACTCTTAAGGTTTGGAGCAAACCCGCCTTCATCACCCACTGCTGTATTCAAGCCTTTTTCTTTCAGGACGATTTTCAAATTATGGAATGTTTCCGCACCCCATCTCAAAGCTTCAGCGAAAGTACGCGCGCCCTTGGGGACTATCATATATTCCTGGATATCGACATTGTTGTCAGCGTGCTGGCCGCCGTTAAGAATATTCATCATCGGAACAGGCAGAAGTTTCGCTCCAACTCCTCCAATATACCTGTAAAGAGGCATTCCCAACGCATCCGCTGATCCGCGGCAAATAGCCAGGGAAACACCGAGAATCGCATTCGCCCCAAGCTTCGCTTTGTTGGGAGTACCGTCCAGTTCGATCATTATCTTGTCAATTTCAACCTGGTCTAATGCATCA
>Ga0208648_1001440_pt1 | contig 19328 bp, 21 predicted proteins | sample AntAceMetag02UKL_FD_184772 | JGI IMG/M metagenome (GOLD analysis project Ga0208648, IMG submission 184772) | Saline lake microbial communities from Ace Lake, Antarctica - Antarctic Ace Lake Metagenome 02UKL (SPAdes) (version 2) | ecosystem: Environmental > Aquatic > Non-marine Saline and...
TGGTGAGCTGCTTATATTTTTTCATCGGTGCTCCTTTTACTTGGTCGTTTAAGTGGCTTAGATAGTAACGCAGCTCACCACTTAAATTCACCTATAAAAGTTGCACTTCAAACTTGAATCCACCTGATGTTTACCCAGCGATATTTTTGAACTGAAGTATAGCCACAGCTGTTTTTTAATTTGCTTGTTTTTGGATTAGCTGCATTGTATTAAGATTTGAAGGATATCTTTTCCATTAGGGCACGAGAGTAAACGGTATCATACAGGGGGGTGTGCATCATGGCCGGTGAAAAAGTCTTAATCGTCGATGATGAAGAAAATGTTCGTTTTCTGTATGAGCAGGAACTCATTGATGAGGGCTATCAAACGGTACTAGCGTGTGACGGTAAGGAATGCCTTGAGAAGGTTGCCTCTGAAAAGCCGGATATAGTTCTTCTTGACATCCGTATGCCGAGGATGGACGGCCTGGAAGCTATCGGGAAAATAATAGAGCTTAATAAAAACATACCCATTATCATCAACTCCGCCTATTCGACGTACAAGGATGATTTTATGAGTTGGGCCGCTGATGCGTATGTGGTCAAATCCTACGACCTTGATACACTCAAGGCTACTATCCGCGACGTGCTCGCTAAAAAAAGCAATCCAACATGAAAAAAATTCTCGCAATGATTATGGCAGGTGGCAAGGGTGAGCGCCTTTACCCACTGACCCGTGATCGTGCCAAACCGGCAGTACCATTCGGCGGAACTCATCGAATCATTGATTTCACCATCAGCAATTGCGTCAACTCAGATATCCGCAAAATCTATATCCTTGCTCAGTATAAGTCTCTGTCACTCGACAGACATATTCAGCGGGCCTGGAATTTTCTCAGTAGCCGTGTCGGTGAATTTGTTTATATTATCCATGCACAACAGCGTATAAATGAGAATTGGTACAAGGGAACGGCCGATGCTATTTATCAGAATTTTTATACGCTGCAGCAGGAGCGCCCCGATTTGGTGTTGGTGCTCTCAGGCGATCATATTTACAAAATGGATTACCGCCCGATGATTGAGGCACACCTGAAGAAAAAAGCGGATTTAACCATTGCAACCTATGAGGTTCCTGCATCTCAATCACGCCAATTTGGCGTGCTGCAGATTGACAAAACCCGACGTATCAGAGGTTTTCAGGAGAAGCCCGCAAAACCGAAAACCATTCCCGGCAAGCCTGACAGTATCCTGGCCAATATGGGTGTCTATATTTTTAATACGGATGTGCTTGTTAAGCGTTTGATTGAAAATGCCAGGCGGGCTGACTCGGAGCATGATTTTGGCAAGAATATTATTCCTTCAATGCTCAAGGATGATCGGGTGTTTGCCTATTCGCATATTGATCCTGCTACCGGAAGCCCGGCTTACTGGAAGGATGTTGGAACTATTGAAGCATACTATGAAGCGAATTTTGATCTTTTGACTGACACGCCGGGGATCGATCTTTATGATAGAGACTGGCCGATTTACACGTATGAACAACAAGCGCCTCCAGCCAGGATTACCGGTTTTGAGCAGCGCGACAATACGCTGTACGGCATGGCGGCGAATTCAATGATATCCAAGGGTTGTCTGATCAGTGGCGCGCATATCAGTAATTCTATCCTCTCCCCGAGTGTGACTGTTGGTCAATATTCGACCGTGAAAGGATCCGTTGTTCTGGACAATGTGACCATTGGTCGCAACTGCACTATTCAGAATGCGATTATCGATAAAGACGTCGTGATCCCCGACGGTACTGAAATTGGTTGCGATCTCAAACGTGATGCTCATTCGTTTACTGTCACCGAAGCGGGTGTTGTCGTGATCGCCCGCGGTTCAAAATTGTAAATTCATATCCGTACACCTGTTCGCGCTTCATTGTTATCCCATCATGATTGATATCGCAGTCCAGTTCCATATTAGGGCTGGCGTCAGCTTCTGCATCTTTGTCGTAGGTTTTCCGGCTGTTTGGCCTATGCGTTTTTGCCAGCTGAAGATTTCTTATGTGGTTTGTGGGGGGTGTGCATGTTTGGAGCGCCCTGAATCGTATAAGTCTCCGCCGTATATATCATTTATTACGATTGCCGGAAAGAGCTTAACTTCGATTCTACGCAAGGCCTCGGCACCAAGTTCGGGGTAGGCAATAATTTCGTTGCTGCGGATACATTTTGAAAGCAGGGCTCCTGCACCTCCGATAGCAGCGCAATACACTGCTCGGTGGCGCTGTATGGCAGCTTTTACTTCCTGTGATCGGGGACCTTTGCCTATCATGCAGCAAAGTCCTGCTTCCAGCATCTGCAGGCTGTAGGTATCCATGCGACCGCTGGTCGTCGGGCCGGCAGATCCGATACAGTGTTCCGGGCGTGCCGGTGAAGGGCCCATATAGTAGATAGTTTGGCCGGCAATTTCAAAGGGCGGTTGTTGACCAGCCTCAAGGGCCTCAATAATGTGTTTGTGGGCTGCATCGCGCGCTACGTAGAATATACCGCTGATCAGGACTTGATCACCAGAGCGGAGCTGCTTGATGCAGGCGGCAGAAATCGGGGATGTTATTTTAATTGCCATGTCAGGAAAGTATATTACAGAGTATAATTATTGCCTGCTCCTATCGATCCTACGTGAGTCTGAACAATATCAACCTCTGGTGCCAGCGTCAAGGTGTAATGCCGTACAGTTTGCTTGTGAACATATGCGAAGGGGCCTTGAAAGTGAAAAGATTGTAGACGGGAATAAGCAATTAGAGTATATTTTAAAGCTCATGCGTCATGTCTGCCATGAAATAAAAATAATTTTTAAGCGTGTTCAAAATTTGGTGAATGATTGTGAAATCTGATATTTCAACACAAATCGGTTCGCTGCATTTGAAGAATCCTGTTATGGCTGCCTCGGGAACATTCGGATACGGGCAGGAATACGCAAGCTTGATCGATAACAGCGTTCTTGGGGCTTTGGTTACCAAGGGTATTTCATTGCTGTCGTCGACCGGAAATTCGAGCCCTCGAATTGTTGAAACCCCCTCGGGCATGTTGAACGCGATCGGATTGCAAAATATTGGTCTTGAGGCGTTTATTTCTGAAAAACTCCCCCTGCTGCGCAAAGGTTCAACTCCGGTTATTGTTAATTTTTATGGCAATACGGTGGAACAATATGTGGAACTCGCAGAGCGTCTCTCAGCCGTTGAGGGCATTGCAGCGCTCGAAGCTAATATTTCCTGTCCGAATATTAAACAGGGCGGTATTGCATTTGGAACTGACGCACGCATGGCAGGAGAGATTACCGAGCGTATACGTGCGGTCACCCGTTTGCCGCTGATTGTTAAATTGACACCCAATGTTACCGATATTGGGCAGATAGCCAGCAGCGTGGAGCAGGGCGGCGCAGACGCGGTTTCGCTTATTAATACTCTGACCGGTATGGTGATTGATCCGGCAACCCGCAAGCCGGTGCTTGCCAACGTAACCGGTGGTCTTTCAGGGCCGGCAATCCGCCCGCTTGCCTTGCGTATGGTTTGGCAGGTATGCCAGGCGGTACGCATACCGGTAATCGGCCTGGGCGGTATAATGAATGCCAATGATGCCCTTCAGTTTTTGATTGCCGGAGCCTGCGCGGTTCAGGTTGGTACCGGACTTTTTGTTGACCCCTCAATTCCCGAGAATATTGTAGCCGGAATTGAGGAGTACATGACCGTGCATGGTTTTGAGCGTCTTGAACAGGTTATTGGCTGTTTGATGGTTTAATTGTGTTTTTCGGAAGTATTTAGGCAAGCGGCCTGTTTTGCACAGTGCGGCGTTGCTCAGGTAGGAGTTCTCGGAATGAAAAAGCGTAGACATACAAAAAAAGTCATGGTCGGAGGGGTGCCGGTTGGCGGGCAGTCACCGATAAGCGTTCAGTCAATGACCAGTACTGACACACGTGATGCGTCTGCCACCCTGCGTCAGATCAGGCGGCTTGAACGTGCCGGTTGTGATATTGTGCGAGTTGCCGTACCGGATGAAAAGGCCGCTGCAGCCTTGAGCGCAATAGTTAAGGCTGCGCGTATTCCGGTTATTGCCGATATTCATTTCAGCCATCGACTCGCGCTACTGAGTCTTGACGCGGGTGTGCATGGTTTGCGTATCAACCCCGGAAATATCGGCGCTGCCAGCCGGGTACGCCAGGTAGTTGATGCGGCCGCTCAGCGTTGTGTTCCGATCAGAATTGGCATTAATTCCGGCTCTCTTGAAAAGGATATTTTTAAAAAATACGGTTCTCCTTGTGCTGAAGCCCTTGCTGAAAGCGCGTTGCGCAATGTTGAGCTGATTGAGGGTATGGGTTTTGACCAGATTAAGATATCAATCAAGTCTACTGATGTGCGTACGACTATCGATGCGTATCGTCTAGTTTCAAAAAAAACGCGCTATCCTTTGCATATTGGAGTGACGGAGGCGGGCACCCTGTTTTCAGGAACCGTAAAGTCTTCTATTGGACTGGGGATTTTGCTGCACGATGGTATCGGTGACACGTTGCGGGTTTCGCTTTCGGCTGATCCAGTTGAAGAGGTTCGGGCGGGTTTTGCGATTTTGCAATGCCTTGGCTTGCGCCGGCATGGCCCGGAGCTTATTTCATGTCCAACGTGTGGTCGGCGCCAGATTGATGTTGTAAAACTGGCAGCTCGGGTTGAGAAGCGCCTTATTCGCAGCCGCGCACCAATAACGGTGGCTGTTATGGGTTGTGAGGTGAATGGGCCGGGTGAGGCACGCGAGGCTGATATTGGTATTGCCGGCAGCAGCAGTTGTGGCGTGATATTCAAGAAAGGCCGCATTGTTAAACGGTGTGCTCAGGACCGGGTAATGGATGAGTTTTTACGTGAGCTTGACATTCTTGAGCGTGAGTTTATTCCGGATGCGACCGCTACAAAGAAAAAACATTAATTATTCGGGTGCCTGATACTGGCATCGGTAAAGAGGAGAACATATGCGCTATACACAATTTCTTATTCCTACTCTGCGGGAGGTTCCTGCTGATGCCGAAGTTGCCAGTCATCAACTGATGTTGCGTGCAGGCCTGATTCGTAAATTGGCGGCCGGCATATATTCCACATTGCCGCTGGGAGAGCGCGTGATGCAAAAGACCGCTCAGATCGTACGTGAAGAAATGAACCGGGCCGGTGCACTTGAACTGACACTTCCCTTTGTGCAGCCTGCTGAGCTGTGGCATGAAAGCGGCCGTTGGAATGTGTACGGTAAAGAGTTGATGCGCCTGAAGGATCGAAATCAACGCGAGTTCTGTCTTGGACCCACGCATGAAGAAGTTATAACGGATCTGGTGCGGGGGCTGGTTTCATCCTATAAGCAGCTGCCGATCAATCTCTATCAAATCCAAATTAAATTTCGCGATGAAATTCGCCCGCGCTTCGGGGTTATGCGTGCGCGTGAATTTATCATGAAGGATGCCTATAGCTTTGATGTCGATGAGGCCGGAGCTGAACTGAGCTACAAGAAGATGTATGATGCGTATACCAATATTTTTACTCGTCTGGGTTTGCGTTTCAGGGCAGTTGAAGCTGACAGCGGACCGATTGGTGGCAGCTTTTCGCATGAGTTTATGGTGCTTGCCGACACCGGTGAAGATATGATTGTCACCTGTACTTCTTGCGAGTATGCCGCCAATACTGAGAAGGCGGAGATACAGGTGCCCGATGTTAGTGAGCCGTCTGAGGATCAGTTTGGCGTGCTTGAACGGGTATCCACACCAAATGTGCGGACGATTGAAGAGGTTTGTGCATTTTTGAAGGCGGACCCAGCTGATGTAATCAAAACACTGGTGTTTGATATCGGCTCAGAAGCGGTAGTTGCCTTGGTACGCGGTGACCATGAAATCAATGAAATTAAGCTTAAAAACTACTTGAATTGCAATGAACTCGAGTTGGCTGATGAGGTAATGATTGAAAAAGTTACCGGTGCTCCCCGGGGGTTTGCCGGGCCTGCAGGCCTAAGCGGTGTGCGCATTATAGCGGACTATGGTCTTAAGGGCAGGGTGAACATGATTACCGGCGGCAATGAGCATGACGTGCATAGTGTGAACATTAATATCGGTCGCGATTTTAATGTTGATGCTTTTGCCGATATCAGGCTTGCCGTTGAGGGTGATGCCTGCCCACGCTGTGCACAGCCTCTTACGACCACTCGAGGCATTGAGGTCGGGCATGTCTTTAAACTCGGTACCAAGTATAGCACAGCAATGCAGGCGGAGTTTCTTGATGTCCAGGGGAAGTCGCAGCCGATGGTCATGGGTTGCTATGGGATAGGGGTCGGTCGCACTGTGGCTGCGGCTATTGAACAGTCACATGACAAGGACGGGATAATATTCCCCGCTTCGATCGCACCGTTTGTAGTATTGATTGCTTTGGTTAACCCGAACGATGAGAAGCAAAATGAAGTTGCCACCAACCTGTATGAAGAACTTCTCGGGCACGACGTCGAGGTGTTGCTTGATGATCGTGACGAGCGTCCCGGCATTAAGTTTAAGGATGCTGATTTAATCGGTATACCCATGCGTGTTACTGTTGGCCGTAATGCCGTTAAGGACGGCCTTGTTGATATAAAATGGCGCAAAACCGGTGAACAGGTTCAGGTGACAATCAATGAGGCCGCTGCCAAGGTTTTGGAAGCATTGCCGAATCTTTAGGGGCGTTGCTGGCCAAATCAAGGGTGCAGGTGTCAGGTATAATGGCTCAACCGAAGATAGTCCGCATAAATGAAATCATTGAGCAGGTGACCTCGTATTTCCCCGAGGCCGATCTTGGGCTGATCAGCCGAGCCTATGTTTTTTCCGCCAAAGTACATCAGGGGCAGACCCGCATGTCGGGCGAGCCGTATTTGAACCATCCTCTTTCTGTGGCTAAGATTCTGGCCGACCTCAAGCTTGACGTGTATACCGTGGTAACCGGGCTCTTGCACGATACTGTTGAAGATACGTACGCAACTCTTGAAGAAGTCCAGGAGTTGTTTGGCAATGAGGTTGCGTTTCTTGTCGACGGTGTGACCAAAATTAGTAAAATCACAAGCGGTCCTAAAAAAGACACGCAGGCTGATAATTTTCGCAAAATGATTTTGGCCATGTCGAAAGACATACGCGTACTTTTGATTAAACTTGCGGATCGCATGCATAATATGCGCACGCTTGAATACATGCCCGCTGAGAAACAGGAACGCACCGCCCAGCAAACACTCGATATTTATGCTCCGCTTGCCAGCCGGCTGGGCCTCTATATTGTGAGGCGTGAGCTAGAGGATCTGTCCCTGCGTTATATGCACGCGGAGATGTATCATGATATCAGGGATAAACTCGTTCGCACATCAGAACAGCGTGAACGCTATGTTGATGAGGTGATCGGGATTATTGAATCTAAGCTGGCGCAGTCCGGCATTAAGGCAAACATTACCGGTCGCCATAAGCATTTGTTCAGCATCTATAGCAAGATGCAGACTCAGAATCTCAATTTCGACCAGATATATGATTTGACTGCATTTCGTATTATAGTGAGTGATCGTTCGGAGTGCTACGAAGTGCTGGGCATCATTCATGCGTTGTGGAAACCTGTTTCCGGGCGTTTTAAAGACTTTATTTCATTGCCTAAAGCAAACATGTATCAGTCTCTGCATACGACCGTGATTGGTCCATATGGTCAGCGGATTGAAATACAGATTAGAACAGATGAAATGGACCGTGTCGCCAGGCATGGTATTGCCGCCCACTGGAAATACAAGGAAGGCAGTACCATCGAGCAGAAAGACGATCAGCGTTTTAACTGGCTTCAGAATATTCTTGAATCTCAGAAGGAAGTGAATGACTCACGTGAGTTTTTGGATGCATTCAGGGTTGAGGTTTTTCCGGATGAGGTTTTTGCTTTTTCGCCTGCCGGCAAGGTGGTCGAACTCCCCAAGGGGGCTACGCCTATAGATTTTGCTTACAGCATTCACACGGATATTGGCAACCGCTGCATGGGGGCTAAAGTTAATAATGGTATTGTTCCGCTTCGCTATGAAATTCAAAGCGGTGATGTTATTGAAATTTTAACCCAGTCAGGTCATCATCCCAGCAGGGATTGGCTCAAAATCGTCAAAACATCCCGGGCCCGGACGAAGATAAGAAACTGGATACGCCAACAGGAGCTTGAGCGTAGTCTTGTTTTGGGACGTGAAATCGGGGAAAAGGAATTTCGCAAGCATAAGCTCAATTTCGCGCGGATGCTGAAGGATGGGCAACTGGTAGAGAAGATGGGCAGAAATAATGTTACTACTGCCGATGATTTGCTGGCCGCAATCGGTCAGGGGCGTATCGGCATTCGCCAGGTCATCAATAAAGTAATGCCTGACGAGCCTGCTGAACATGTTGCGGATCCCAAACCTTCAAAACGAACGGACAGGGCCCGCAAGCGTAAAAATAATCTCGGGGTGGTGGTACAGGGTATGGGTGATTTGCTTGTTCGGTTCGGCAAATGCTGTAACCCCATTAACGGTGATGCAATCAAAGGGTTTATTACGCGTGGGCGGGGTGTAACCGTACATGCCCATGATTGCCCATTTCTTACGTCTGCTGACCCTGAGCGAATTATAGACGCTCAGTGGGATGAGAGCTCGCAGCATGTCGCGATCGTGCCGATTGAGGTTATCTGCGAGGATAAAAAAGGTCTGCTGGCCTCAATTACTTCATCAATTGCCAGTGCTGAAACCAATATCCTCAACGCCAGCGTAAGAACAACTCCGGAGATGAAGGCCATCAGTGTTTTTACCGTTGAGATCAACAGTCTTGCAATGCTGGATGCGGTTATTCAGGAGATAAAGAAGGTCAAGGGAGTTCTGAAGGTTTCGCGCGTGCGGTCCTGAAGCTTTCGCCACTGACCCGCCCTGTTCGCAGCCGAAGGCCCCGCTTGTTCTGCCCACCGCCCGCGTATTTCTTGCGGGGGGGGGGCGTCCTGATAATAATAGCTAGACTTTTTAAAGTCTGTTCAAGCCCTTATGATACTGCGCTGTCGACTGGGGTGGCTGATTTGCGAATGGGTTTCGCTATGAGGCCGGAACGGATACAGCGGGTGCATGCATACACCTTTTTTACAGTACCATTGCTCATTGAGCGTACCCTTTGAACGTTGGGTTTCCAAACTTTTTTGGTTTTATTGTGTGCATGGCTGACGCTGTAGCCAACCTGCCGCCCTTTGCCGCAAATACTGCAGACTTTTCCCATGTAGTGTATCTCCTGTAGATAGGTGCTCTATGAGCTGTTTGTCATGGTGTTATAAACGATACATTATACCAAAATTACTCTATACAGCAATAAAAAAAACGTCTTATTGAAAAAAATTTGTATTCAGGTGGTAGGGACGCTGGATTGGTTGTTTTGGCGGGTGGGGATTATAGGACCTGTCCAGGTTAAGTGAAAAGGGGAAGGAAGGCCTATTGACAGGCTGTTCAGGGATAAAGCGGAGGGGCAACCCCTATCCTTCCCACAATGTCTCATTAGTAACTTATTTTATGGAAAAAATCAAGGTAAGGGGGCTAATTTTATAGTCTAGAATAAATTCCCCCTATGTTTTCTTTTGATAAAGAAGGTGATATGCATCTTCCCCTTTTTTAAATTCGGTGATCAAAACACCCATACCGTTCTTATTTGCCAGATGAAACAGGTTGCTCGGTACCTTGCGGGCCCAAACCACGCGGCAGGATAGTTCTATACTGTCGGATGGTCCTTTAAGTGTAATGTCCAGCATAGTTCCGGGTGGTAAAAGTTTTTTAGTTTTTATAAAAAAACCGGCAGCAGATACATCCTCAGTGAGGGCGGTGTGAGTGCCGCTTTCGGAGCTGATACTTACCTGAAGAGTTTTTTTTATTCGTTTAAAAAGGCGTTTGTCTGACATTTGTATTTCCTTTTTAGGTTATGTGGCTCTACGAACATCCTTAATTCTCGACTCTTGGGCTTAGGCTTGTGCTGTGGTGAAGTCATTGGCGGTAATTGCAGTCAGAGACTTCAATCACTGCGCTGATTCTGTGGTTGTTTTCAAAAAGTTGGTGCATACTTGTTTTCATAGAGCTATCGGTTGTAAACAGATTCTTAAGCGCCCTGTTTTTTTTGTTGGAACTGTAATACCTTTCCGGACTGTTCATGGTCGCTTGAGGGATTGTTTGTTGATCCAGATTCAAGTTCAATTGCCGTCATAAAGTGTTCTTCACCGTTTAGGGTAAAAATTTCACCGCACATTTGTGGCTCCCTCAGAGTCCAGGTGAGTTCAACCGGTGGCAGCACAAGCAGGGTAAAGCGCACTATGTACCAATTTTTTTTTAAATCCGGCTTAATGTCGCGTACAGTCGCATAGTAAATACCATCAGGCGTTCCTACTAGTAGTATATCGCCTGTATATGTAGTATTCTTTAATGAAATATATTTTTTTATATCTTGCAGCTTTTTTTTCAACAGCATGTTTATTTCCTTTTCTCGGCAGGGACAAATTTTAGTAAAAAATTTTTTGGATGCATCAAGCTTAAACTAAATAAACATATGATGCAAATGTATTTATGGGGGGCTAGTTTTTTTTAAAACCGGTTTTTTGTTGAATCAATTATGGAAACTATATAGTATATATGTAACTAAGTTAAGGCTTGGCTACAATGCCATGTACACATCATGGGGGGTGGGTATGCTTCGTGCTAATGTTGTAAAAGATATGCCGCAGGTGGACAGTACGTCCTACGTTGACCCTGATGCTATTATCATCGGGCGGGTTTTTATCGGGCCAAATTGTTTTATCGGCGCAGGGGTCGTTATTCGTGCTGATCGATTTTCCATTGAGGATCAACTCTGCTCCATTACCATTGGAGAGGGAAGTGTTATTCAGGATGTTTCGGTGCTGCATGCGCATACTGAAACATCCATCCAGGTAGGATCGAGCTCTATTATTAATCACGGGGTAGTGATTCACGGTCCTGCTACGGTCGGGGATAACTGTTTTATTGGTTGTAAGGCAATTTTGCATTATGCCCATATCGGAAGTAATGTTTTTGTGCGCAGTAATTGTGTTATTGAGTCGGTGACCATACCTCCGGACCGATTTATTGATATTGGTTCCTGTATAACGCTGCAGGAGGATGTTGATCAATTGCGCCAGATTACAGCGGAGGAAGAAAAATTCATGCGGCGGGCTGTCGGTGAAAGTCGCGATTATCCCATTCGTTATAAATTTTCACTTGAGCTCTAGCACGAAAATCCGGGCATGGGTGCGCTGACTGGGTCGGTGCACTCATGCCCGGATTTTCGTATGCAAAATTCTGCTGTTTTGATGATGCAGAACGCATGTCATAGTTCATTAGATGCTTCTTCGGCGCAGAGTACATTGCCGGGGTGACGCAGTTCATAATCGTTTTATGCGAAAGGATCAAGAGGCTATGTCGGAACTTAACTATGTTGATATCAGTAATCTGCTGATTGAAAAGGGCAAGGTGCGTGGCAAACCTGTTGCCATAAGCCTGTTTAAGGACAGCGTACCGTCTGGATATGAGCCGATTGAAGATACACCCTGTTCTATTGTGCGGTATGCCATGGATGCGGGGCGCTGTGTGTATTTTAATGCCGAGCATCATGATTGTCTTGTCGGTATGCATCATGCCGGTATTATTCCAGGCAAAAAAGAAATTGTGACAGGGGCCTATCTTTCGGAGACTGGAGATTTTTTTACGACCGAGGGAGCTGCCCGTTTGAAATCCAGTGATGCTGTTCTGCCTCCTGGCCTGGTATGCGCTATCGGCGCGGCACCGCTTGACAGCGTGCCCGAGGGTGTGCATGTGGACTGGATTGTTGTGGTTTGCAATCCGCACAACGCTAATGCCATTGCCGGATGTCGGATGTGTGCTGAAGGAGTTCGGGCAGACGCGGTTTTTGGAACGTCTCTGTGTGTTGAGCTTTTTGCCACTCCGTGGCAGAAGCGTAACTGTATGGTTGCCAGTGGTGATTTCGGCGGCCGCATGCATAATCATATCAAGCAGGATCAGGTCTTTGTCATTATCCCGATTGAGCATGCGCATTTCTTGCCGCCGATGCTTGCAAATATTCGGGTTGATATCAAGAAATCGCGGCGCATGACCAAACCAGCCCAATCGCCGTTCTGGAAAAAAGATGGAAAGGGCGCTGCCTCGGACGAGGGCTTGAGCGCTGAGGTTGATGAGGCATCCCCGGCTTCCGGTGAGCTGTTCACTATGGAATGGGATGACGAGGCGCGCGCGATGATGGCCAAAGTGCCGGAAGGCATCCTTGAGATGGTGGTTGGCAATGCCGAGGAATATGCACGTAAAAATAAGCTTGCTGTTGTTACTCGCAAGTCGATGCAGGAGCAGATGGCCGAGATGGGCATGGATCTCGATGAGATGATGGCGTCGGTGTAGGATGAGCCTAATCTAGAGTCTTTAAACGCAGTGCTTTAGGAGGATAGTATATGTCCCGCAACAAGGAATTAGCTCAAAAGCTGAAGGAACATGAGTGCTATCAGCGGCCGATCATTGCCTTTAAACTGACTGACGAAGAGCCTCAAAATGCTGAGTGCTACGGGGATGACATGTCGTTTCTGTGCGCGATTGTCGCCGAGGTATATGAAGGTCGCAAACCGCTCTACATCACGAATAAAAATATTATATGCGGTGGTGCCGTGTATTCTGGCCTGGGACAGCGCCCAGTCGTAAAAGAGGAGTTTGACATGGGCATGGAGGGCACCACTATCGGGCTCAACTGTGCGTATGCATCCCGGCAGGTTTTTCGCCGTGTTAACCAGCAGATCAAACATTTTTACAAGCATCATCGTTATATGATTATCGGTGCTCTTGAGGATATGGATGATTATGACATGGTGATGATTACTGCAGATGCCAATAAGATTATGCGGCTGTGCAAGGTCTACACTTGGGCCACTGGTGAGTTGACTCACGGTTTGACCGGTACGGCCTGGTGCGCTAATTCATTCCCGCTGATGTACCGCGACGGCGGCCTGACATATAATATGGGCGATCCGCCTTCACGGGTGCTTATGAATCTTGACGGGGGTGAGATGTTCGGTTTTGTTCATCGCAATACCCTTGAGCTGATTGTTGAAAATTTTAAAAATATTTCCGATGGGAACGTGATGTAGCCTTGCGCTGCACGCTGCCCAGTACAGGAGAAATACTCTATGTCATATATAATAACCGACCGCTGCATTATGTGCGGAACGTGCTGGGAAATTTGTCCCACAAAGTCCATTAAAGAATTTGACTGGTACTACGCAATCGATGATGAGAGTTGTGTTGAGTGCGGGGCCTGTGCTCGTGTGTGCCCAAATGTGGCGATTTCGCGGCAAAAACAGGACTGAAGCAGGCGTATGCCGGCTTATCAGGATATCCGATAGATTTGTGGAAAGGACATCATGACTACGTTTTGTACCGAGGCCGATGTGAGTGCGTTTCCTGCGCATGTGCGGCCTTACTTGATACCCGAATATACAGGCAACTGCGTGTATGAATGCATTGCCTGCGCGTATACCGGTTCTCTGGATCGCTTCTTGTATACCTGTCCAGAGTGCGGCAGCCTGCTTAAAATCACCGATTTGTCCTTTGACGAATTAAAAAAAATACCGGGTCCGGTATGGCGTGATATTTTTGATTACCGTTCTCTGCTGCGCATTGAGGCACTTCAAGGCATTTTTTTGTTTAAGGAGCTGTTATTCCCCGCCATCCCTCTGCAGGATGTTATTTATCTGGGCGAGGGGCATACGGCTCTGGTGCGTGCTAACGAGCAGCTGAGTAGGCATGTCGGAGCAGATTTTTTCATAAAGAATGACGGGTTTAATCCCTCGGCCAGTTTTAAAGATCGCGGTATGGCCAGTGCCGTGAGCTTTATAAACCACGCAATTCGTTCGCGAGGCCTTACGGAAGTATTGGGTATCTGTGCGTCAACCGGCGACACGTCCGCTGCTGCTGCACTGTATTTGAGCTACCTTGACAGTTCGGTTGTCAAGTCTGTCGTGCTGCTTCCCAAGGGCAGGGTTACGCCACAGCAGCTTTCTCAGCCTCTTGGCAGCGGGGCCACGGTACTGGAAATACCGGGTGTGTTTGATGATTGTATGCGCATTGTTGAACAGTTGGCTGAAAACTATCAGGTGTGCCTGCTGAACTCCAAGAATCCGACCCGTATAATGGGCCAGAAATCCTATGCCTATGAAGTGGCCCGGCAGCTTGGTTATGAAACGGCCAACCTGACGGTGGTGGTGCCGGTCGGTAACGCCGGCAATATTACTGCAATTATGGAGGGCTTTTTGGATATGCAGCGTCTGGGCATTATTGAAACCCTGCCGCATATTCTGGCCGTGCAGAGCCGGCATGCAAACCCTGTGGCCCTGTGGCGCTCATCCGGTGAGTATAATCCTATGACGGTCAGTCCGAGTGTGGCCCAGGCCGCCATGATCGGTGATCCGGTGTCATTTCCCAAGGTGCGCGCACTGGTTACAAGTGATTTCGACGATCGATTTACCTGTATTGACGTAGAAGAGCAGGAGATTATTGAAGGCATGCTTCAGGCAAACCGTTGCGGCAGTGTGGTGTGCACCCAGGGCGGCGAGGCGATTGCCGGGTTGCGCAAGGCTGTGGCGAATGGCATTGTCGCGCCAGATCGTACCTTTGTTGTCGACTCAACGTCGCATCAATTAAAGTTCTCAAATTTTCAGCAGATGTATTTTGATAATTCATTTCCTGCTGACTACGAAATCAAACCCCGATCAGAACTTGTCAATGCGCCGGTGCAGCTTGATGCCTCCGCCGGGGCAGTGGCTGATTACCTGAACTTGAAAAAGAAATAAGACGATATGAAAAAGATTTTAATTGTGGATGACAGCACTACGATTGCCAATGCAATGCAGCGTTTCCTTGAGGCAGCAGGATATGAAGTTGATACGCGATACGAAAGTGAAACTTTTTTTGACGGCCGCGTAACAGAACTTGATCCTGATCTTGTGATACTTGATATTAATATGCCGCACTTTGACGGGTTTTATGTTTTGGAAATGGCTAGAAAGCAAAAAACCTGTTCGCGTGCCAAGATCATGATGTGTTCAACAAAAATTTTTGAACAGGACATCAATCGGGCCAAAGCTCTGGGAGCCGATAGTTTTTTGATGAAACCGTTTAATGCTGAGCAATTGCTAACAAAAGTCTCCGAGGTGATTGGTGCGCCCTGATTCGGTTGCCTATATTATATTTGCGTGAGTGTGGTGCCTGCATGTTATGAACAGTAATCTTGAAATTCGGTTTTGGGGAGTTCGGGGCTCAATGCCTGTATGCTCGCCTGAGGTGGTATCCTACGGCGGTTGTACAGCATGTGTGCAAATAATTGCTGATAATGGTACCCATATCGTGCTTGATGCCGGCACCGGTATTCAGGCTCTGGGACGGGAGTATTTAAAAAAAGGGATGCCCGACAACTGTGCTGTGTTTATTACACATGCGCACTGGGACCATATTCAGGGGCTACCTTTTTTTGCACCGGCGTTCGTGCCGGGATACCGCCTGTCTTTCTTTGGCTGCAATCAGGGAACGTTTGTGTTTGAGGACATACTGCGGGAACAGATGCGCAGTCCCTTTTTTCCGGTTGAGCTTGAAAGCTGGCAGGCGGACATTTCCATACAATCTATTGCCGAGACCACCATAGAATTCAATGGTATTTCTGTCACATCATTTTTTGCTGAACATCCGGGCATGACGCTTGGTTTCAAGGTGAGTTATAAGGGTAAAAATATAGTCTATTTACCTGATAATGAACCTTTTGCACACTTTGATTTGGTGAAGGTTTTTAGCGAACGAAACATAGATACCGAAAATGCTGATATTGAAAGTATCTGTTTGTTTGACCAAAAAAAACATTTTTTTGATTTCATTCGATCCGCAGATGTTCTCATTCATGACGCGCAGTATACGCCTGAGGAATATTCTACTAAAGCCGGTTGGGGACACTGCAGTTTTACAACTGCTGTAAAATCGGCACTATACGGACAGGTGAAACATCTTGTACTATTTCATCATGACCCGCAGCGCACCGATACCCAGATTGGAGAGCAGGTGCAATCATGTGCCGCCATGGTTCGTGCAACCAATGCCGAATTGGTTGTTTCGGCAGCTTCGCAGACTGCAGTGCCTCTTTTCCTATGAGATGTCAACCGGGAGTGTTCCCGGGTTTAAATGTTACTCCCGCCAGCCAGCCGCTTTGAGCCGTTCAATGATCTCGTGTAGCAGCATTGCGGTTGCGCCCCAGATATGATGTCCCGAGAATGAAAAACCCGGTACCTCGCGTTCAGTGCCGAAGATATTTTTGGGTGCCCGCGTGTGTGCATCAGCTGTGCATAACCGGGAAAGTTGAATTGGAAATACCTCAGTGACTTCACGAGGGTCGGGTATGCAGGACGGAATTCCGGGGTGCCAGGCTACGAATGGGTGTACAACGAAATCGGACGCATAAATGTAGGCGGGCTCAAGGCCTCCGGCGATAATAAGATCTTCAGGTGATATACCGATTTCCTCATGGGTTTCACGCAGTGCACATACAAGTGGTAGTTCGTCCTGTTCACGGCGTCCACCGGGGAAGGATATCTGCCCGGGATGATGGCGCAAATCATCACGGCGTTTGATTACAATAACACTCAGGTTTGTTGCTTCCGTAAACAGTAAAATTAGTACAGCTCCGCAGCGTGGTTCGCCCTGCAGTTCGTCAGGCCGTTTTGGAATGTGGTCAAGAGGCGACATAGCAATCCGTGTACCCAGTGTGTTGAAATTTTTTAAACAAACAGCATCTTTGATAATTTGGTTTAGATTCATTTTAGGGCTTTTTGTGTAGAGAGTAGTTTTTGCCTGCACGCTGCAGGGTTATCCAGCAGGTGGGCATTAATACAGCAGAAGGTTTTGAAAGCATAGTGACACGTTCAAGCGTGTTTTACAGCACGAGTCCGGCGTAGGTTTTTTTTTGAAAACATACCTTGCGACGGGCACTGGTCCAGCGTTGTTTGTCAGCCAGCAGGCGCATGAATAGTTTGCCGTCATGGATAAGTGTTCCTCCTACCACGTCAACACCGCGTGCAAAAAGTGGATCAGGAAAAAATCCAGCGGTCGGGCCTACAATTGAAATGAATGCCTCGGGCGGACAATGCTTCAGGACGGAATCAATGGTGTTGTTGTAAACAGTCGTGCTGGTACATAGAACTTTATTGCAGTGCTTTAGTTCAGCAGTATCAAGCGTAATGTGTATATGCGGATAGAGACGCCGGTATGCGTCATCAAGTTCAATGACCGTCAAACGAGCTCCGCAGGCCTCAATTCGTTTGATAAGCGGCCTGAAAAAACCGACCATTCCGACATGGTCTGCTGCTGTTATATTGAGTAGACCGAGTGAGTCGGTCGCTGTGTCAAGTGAAACGAGTTTAGAACGCATAGCATGACTGCACATGGCGTTCAGGGCTGCCATAGCAAGCATGTGCTCAAGGGGATCCGGACTGCCAAAAAGATCGGCCAGAGCAGCCGGTGAGGAAGAATTGAAGGAATCCGGGCGTAATTTTTCGTAGGAGTGGCGACTCTCTTCCGGGAGCAATACGTAGCTGATGCCTATTGAGTCATCGCCAAGACGCAGGGCCATGAATTCGGAATCATGGGGTTGCCTGTCTCTGAAAAGGGGAGGCAGAAACATTTCCGTAATGTTTGGAATGCTGACAGAATTTGCCAGCTTGCGCGCCATGCTGCGGAAATCGTTATAGAGTGTTGAAGTGTGTGTGCGCATATGCAGCTGTTTCCATGACGGTGATATTTATTTGTGGCGGGTAATTAACGTTTCCAGGTCCTCGCGGCCTGAGCGAAACAAGTTAACCGGAAAGTCTGGGTCGGGATGGCCGATGGCGATAAACAGGGCCGGTATAAAATCCGGTGACAAATTTAGTGCTGTTGTGATGGCGTCAGTATACATCAGGGTAAGGGCGATAGGGCATGAGCCCAGGGCGCGGATATGAGCGGATACCATAAGGTTCTGTGCGGCCATCCCGATGTCCATATACCGTACAGCAGGCATGTCTTTATGCATGCTTATTAGAACCACTGTTGGAGCTTCGTAGAATCGAAAACTGCCGCTTTCAATAAACGACGCATTTTCGTCCCCAAGTTGTGAGATAAATGGACGGATGCCTTTAAAAAGTTTTTTTGTGCGATCGACATAGCAGGTAGGAATAGTTTTACCTTTTGAAGGGTCGTAGCCTTTGCGCTGTTCCTGATGGGCTTTTTTTATAGAGTGATTAAGGTGCTTCAGTGCCGATCCCTCAATGACGTGAAAATGCCAGGGTTGTTGGTTTGAGGCTGATGGGGCCCAGGCAGCATCGGTGAGAATATCCGTAGTCATTGAAGGCGGGATGGTTTTCGGTAGAAAACCTCGGCAGGTTTTGCGCTCGCGCAGGCAGGTTAATGCATCCATGCAATCAGGCTTCCTTGCCGGAATTCATATTGTCTGAGAGGGCTTCAACAAGCCTTGTATAGCAGTCTTCGACTTCCTGCAGGCGTTTTTCAGCGTTGCCGAGAAAGATACCTATCTGCCCTACCTCATCTTTGAGTTGCTCAAAGGTTGTTTCCGGTTTTTGAATGCGTTCAGAGAAGTCCTTTATCTTATTGGTCAGCAGTTGGGCCGACGCTGAAAAAAAATGACATTCTTCATAATCGGTAGTGATGATTGTGTTGAGTTGTTCACGTGCTTCAGGGGTTAGTTTAGCCATGGTAAGCCTTTCAGAGATTCGATCCGCGCTTTCAGGCTGCGTCTGCGGGTTAATATGAGGATTTGCTTGATAAATTCGTTCGTATACCATATAACTTTTATTATTGTACGGCAAGCCTATTTTAGCGCGTAGCACTCTGTGAAGCTGTGCAAATCGCGCCATCTTAAAATACGGGAGTAGAAGAAATGGAATGTATTTTTGTTAACGGGGGCCGGGCTCTGCAGGGCAGGGTTGCAGCCAGCGGTGCGAAGAATTCAGCTCTGGCAATCATGACCGCAACCCTGCTGAGTAGCGGTGAGCATCGCATCAGCGGGGTGCCGGATCTGCGCGATATCAGCACCATGAAACGCCTGCTTGAACATCTGGGTGTGCAGATTACAGGAGACAAGGATCTTACCTGTGATGCGACCCATATTGATATCGTTGATGCACCCTATGAGTTGGTCAAAACCATGCGGGCATCTTTTCTTGTACTGGGGCCCCTGCTGGCCCGGTTCGGCAACGCGCGCGTTTCTCTCCCCGGA
>Ga0208648_1001445_pt1 | contig 19282 bp, 11 predicted proteins | sample AntAceMetag02UKL_FD_184772 | JGI IMG/M metagenome (GOLD analysis project Ga0208648, IMG submission 184772) | Saline lake microbial communities from Ace Lake, Antarctica - Antarctic Ace Lake Metagenome 02UKL (SPAdes) (version 2) | ecosystem: Environmental > Aquatic > Non-marine Saline and...
AAAATACGTAATTCAACATGGTGAAGTTCATCATGCAAAGCATCAGATTCAACATATTTAACTATCACAGACAAAAGCGATTTACGCTCTGTTTGCAGTTCATCAATGTCGTATATTTCCATTACAGTCTCCTTGGTTGAACAAACATTGTATGGAAAACATAATGTTTGACCTTGGAGGCTGAATTTCAAAGAGCTAATCAGAGACAAAACTATTGTAAAGAAAGAAATTCAATGTCAACTCATTTTAGCCAGACTCAATGTAACTCGCAGAACAACAAATAGGAATGCTGGATGAGGGAATAGTTTAGAGTTCAAACTTCAGTGTGTAAGTTCAGAGTTCACACTTCAGTGTGTAAAAGAAGCAACCTGAAGGTTGTACTCTAAACTTTGTGCTCTATACTTTGAACTCTATATTAATAATATGCTACTTCATTAATAACAACTTATGAGTACTATTCCAACCGGATTCGGAAGTAAATCGCAGGAAATAAATCCCTGATGGTTCTTCCGTATGCCAGCGTAGATGATGATATCCTGGTTGAATAATTCCTTCATGCAGGACGACTACAGATTGTCCAAGTAAATTGAATATCTCAATTTTGGTTATTCCATTTTCAGGGACTGCAACAGTGATGTTCGTTACTGCATTGAATGGATTTGGATAAATTGATGTAATAGCCCACTCATCGGGAAGAGACTGTTGAGATATTTCATCTTCAGCACAAATAAAAAATATCTGGACCGGTTCTGAGTGATCGGATTCCCCCTCATGATAAACTGCAGTAATAGTATATTCATCATAACCGATTTGATACAGTGTATCGAGGCAGCTCGTCTCATCTATACCATCCCGTATCAACTCTCCGTTACGATAGACATTGTATGAAATCCACGAATCAAGCTCACTATCTCCACTATTGACCGGTTCAATCTCTTCGATCTCACCATCGAGGTATTGTACTACCGCTCGAATGTAATATGAACCTTCAAAAATAGACCATTCTCCACTGTCATAACTCCACGATCTTTCGTTTGAATAATAATTAAGTGCAAGTCTGTGATCAAAATCCGTCGAGCCAAAACCAACAACAAAATCGTTAACAAAAGTAAGATTTTCATCAGCTATCAGAAATTCATGCCACCCACAGTAATGATAAGGTACAAGAGTGTCTTCCCGGGTTAGTATTATGTCGCCTGGGGAGTTGTTATTTGTGTCCCAATTATAAACTTCCACATTAAACATACCAGGATCATCTATCTGCAGGTAATATTTTACGGAAATCAAACGACAATAATCCCCAGGGCTAAAACGGACTGCCATTGTATTATCAATCCAGGCAGCATAAGCAAATGGTGGTCCCCCATCATGCCGAAGTACATCGATTTCACCAAAGGCGGTATGTTCCCATTTTAAATTTACTTTACATCCAAAGTTATTCCCGTCTTCATATTCTTCCAATGAAGCGCGAGGATAAACAGGAACATCAATCCTTGTACGTGTTATATCCTGCTGTAATGCAGGTGTAATTCGAACATCCCCTTCATACAGACCGATAACACCGTCAATCATCAACCAGTCTTCTCTTTCCCATTCAAGAAGATCAATACCGGTTGATTCAATTATTCTAACCCAACAATCACCAGAGCCGTCATCAAGGATAACAGTATAGTTGCCATGTTCAGGAGGATCATTTTGCAGATAACCTTCAATATGTGCCCATGTACCTTCCATTTCCTGCATATTGCTCATCGTCCCGGTATTCATAGTAAACGGTTCAGGTATCGGATTCCCGTTGGAAATCACTTCCCATAGATAGATATTGTTAATCTCAGCGACGCCTTGGTATTCATCCAACTGCCCCATTATGCGAACTTCGTCGCCCCGGTTCAATTCTCCGTACATTTCCGCATCCCAGGGATCATCACCGTAAATGTGAATACCATACTGGGTATCATCCTGAATGTAGAATGAGGTATGTTCAGTGTCGATAGTGTTCGTTGGGATTGTAACAATACCGGTAACATCCACCCAGCAGCCTATCGGAATAAAGTGGAGAGCTTCAATATCACATTCTAAAAAAGGAATTAGCCACACATTCTCTTCTATATCCTCACATAAATCGAGTTCAATGTCCCGTATGATACGCGTTACATAAGAATCTTTATAGTAAACAGCATAGTATGTGAAGCCCAGCCTGAGAGGTTCGCTGCATTCATAAAATCCCATCGAATCTGTAGAATCATGGCATACAAGTGCATCATTTTCTTGCAGGAAAAGATCAACATATACATTTTGTACTGGTTGATGAGTGGTTGCATTTACAACCATTCCATTGAGCTTAAAATCAATGGTATGAAGAATGTTGAAGACAATCTGCTGAAGTATATCAAATTCTTCCTCATTTATTTGATAATAATAGTAGTATAATCCATAACCGATAAAGTAAAACGCACCTATGGTGTCAATATGCACTACACCAAGTGTCGGAATACTATCATTGTTGACAGCAACTGTTTCGAATGTTTCATCATCGATCTCATACCACAGTATGCTGTTGTATTCATTCCAATCGTATTCATCTGGGAGGTCTGTAGCTAAACAATGTTCATCATTAACAAGTTCGAATCCTCCGGGAGACACTTCATTGTAATCACCCTCTACATAATCATTGAAGACCTCTACCCAATCGTTATTAGCACTCGTACCACCCATCCAGACCAGGTTTCCGCCATCTTCTGTATATTCGAAAAGTGTCCTGACGACGTCAGAGTCTGAATAACCAGAGCGTACCGCTACGAAAACAGCATCGAAATCTTCAAGATCGTCAACTTGCCATCTATCCCAGTAAAGATTATAACGGTATTCATATCTTTCACCAAGTTCACGAAAGACATCATCAATGATTATTGAACCCGAAGGTTCATTGGAAAGAATAAGACATTCTGACAGAACAGATGAAGAGCTGATGGCGAGTATAAATCCTGAAATTGCAACCAATAAAACCTTATTCATGAGGAACTCTCCAGTTCAGAGTCCACGCTTCAGCGTGTAAGTTTAGAATCCCACTTCAGTGTGTAAGTTCAGAGTTCACGCTTCAGTGTGTAAAAGATGCAACCTGAAGGTTGTACTCTAAACTTTGTGCTCTATACTTTGAACTCTATATAATTAATATGTTACTTCATTAACAACAACTTATGAGTACTATTCCAACCGGATTCCGAAGTAAATCGCAGGAAATAAATCCCTGATGGTCCTTCCGCATGCCAGCGTAGATGATGATACCCAGGTTGAATAGTTTCATGCTGAATGATCGCGACCGAGCGACCGAGGAGATCGAATATTTCTGTCTTTACCATTCCTGGTTCAGGGACTGCAACTGTAATATTTACTGCTGAATTAAACGGATTTGGGTAAACTGAGGTGATTGCCCATTCGGTTGGAAGCAGATCAACTGCTGCGCGTGTAAAATCCGGAATATACTGGGGAGTACCGGTTATGTCCTCCTGCAAAGCAGGTACAATTTGTACACTATTTTCAAACAGACTGATAACACCGTCAATCATCAACCAGTCGCCTTGCTCAGCTTCAAAAAGATCAATACCTGTTGATTCAAAAATTCTAACATTACATCCACCAGAGCTGTCATCCACGACAAGAGTGTAACTTCCCACCTCACCAGGGTCATTTTGCAGGTAACCGTCAATATGCGCCCATGAACCTTCCATTTCCTGCATATTACTCATCGTCCCGGTGTTGAAAGTTAACAGTTCAGGCATCGGATTCCCGTTGGAAATCACTTCCCATAGATAGATATGGTTGAGCTCTGTGATGCCTTCGTATTCATCCAACTGTCCTACAATGCGAACTTCATCACCACGGTTCAATTCTCCGTACATTTCCGCATCCCAGGGATCATCACCGTAAATGTGAACACCATACTGGGATTCATCCTGAATGTAAAATGAGGTATGTTCAGTGTCGATAGTGTTCGTAGGGATTGTAACAATACCGGTAACATCCACCCAGGTGCCTAAAGGAATCATGTGGAGAGCTTCAATATCCGTCCGAAGAAATGGAATAAGGTTGATATCCTGCTCGATATTTTCGTTTGGTGTACCTTCTAAATTCTCGATAGTTTCTGCAACAAACATTTCTTTTGAATAAACAGCATGGTACGACATATCAGAGAAGATACGCTCACTGCACTCATAATTCCCGTCATCATCAGTGGAATCGTGGCTGATTAAAGAGTCAGCATCTGAATCATAAAGATCAATATAAACGTCTTCAACAGGTCGGCGAGTAGTAGCGTTTGTTACTACTCCATAAAGAATGGAACCACGTTCATACTGGAGAATGTTGAAAACCATCTGCTGAAGAATTTCAAACGCATCTTCATCCATATTATAATAATTAGAAGACGGATCGTAACCGATAAAGAAAAACTCACCAGCGTTTTCTACACGTTTAACACCGTATGTCGGTATGTTATCATTATTAACTGTGACAGTTTCAAATTCATCGTCATCAATTTCATACCATAACCTGGCAGCGTACATATACCAGTCATATTCGTCAGGCAGATTTTCAGCTAAACGATGTGTATCATCAACAAGTTCGAATCCTCCGGGCCATACATAATTATATTCACCTTGTACGTATTCATTGAAGACTTCAACCCAATCGTCATCATTGCTCGTCGCACCCATCCAAATCAGGTTACCCCCATCTTCGGCATATTCAAAAAGAGTCCTTACGATTGCAGTGTTTGAATAACCGAAAGAAGGCGAAACAAAGACAGCCTCGAAATCATCAAGATCGTCAATTTGCCATTGTTCCCAGTAATAACTGTAGCGTAAATCATATTCAACTTCGAGTTCATCTAAAACGTCGTCGAGGATTATCGTACCTTCAGAGTAAGTAGATAGTATGAGGTAGTCCGCTAATGCAGGGTTGGCGCTGATGGCGAGTAAAAATCCTGAAATTGCAACCAATAAAATCTTATTCATGAGAAACTCCGCTTGTTATCTTCATGATAACTAAATGATAAGATCGGTCTAATGTCATTCCTGTGCAGAAAGGAATGATGATTATTAAGAATATCAATGGTTTACAGAAAAAGGTTCAAAAATTCAGGTAATCCCTTAAAAGTCTATCTATTAACTTATAGAAGAATCCGGGGAGTATCAAGCATTTCGGTCTAATTTTTGAGAAACATGCAAATTGTTCTCCCCTCTTTTCCTGGCATGATGGAACCGCATCAAAGAAGTGTTGTAACAAATGCACTTGAAATCAAACCCCTGGCAATCATAGTTTACATCGTTTGACAAAAATACAGTACCAATGACGATAAGGATATACTTGTGAATAACAGATTGATTAAAGCTCATGGTGGGAAACTGGTGAACCTGCTTGTTGACGAATCAAAAAAAATCGATTTGAAAGCTCGCAGCAAAGAGTGGGTTTCCTGGAACCTTACAAACCGTCAGATGTGCGACTTGGAACTTTTGATGAACGGTGGATTTTCTCCTCTGCAAGGATTTCTCGCTGAAAAAGATTATGAAGCTGTATGCAGGTCAATGACTCTTGCTGACAATACATTATGGACAATTCCAATCACACTTGACGTCTCTGAAGATTTCGCGAAAGAGTTAAAACCTGGTCAATCTATTGCATTGCGCGATCCCGAGGGAACCATGCTAGCCGTACTGCATGTTGAAGATGTCTGGAAACCTGACAAAAAATTTGAAGCGGATGCTGTTTACGGAACGACCAATCTTGAACATTCCGGTGTTGCTTACCTGATGGACCAGGCAGGTTCCTGGTATGTTGGAGGACGAATCGAGGGGATTCAACTCCCGGTTCATTACGATTTCAAGAACTTCCGAAATACTCCCGAAGAATTAAGAGATTCTTTCAGACGTGCCGGATGGCGAAATATTGTTGCATTTCAAACAGGAACTCCAATTCACCGGGAACACCGTGAACTAACCTTGCGCGCCGCGATGTCAGTTGAAGCGAGCCTTCTACTGCATCCGGCAGTGGGAATGACAAACCCTGGTGACTTGGATCATTACACACGAGTTAGATGTTATAAGGCAGTTTTAAGATATTACCCGCAGCATACAGTCAAACTATCACTTCTTCCATTGGCGATGCGTATGGCGGGACCGCGTGAGGCGTTATGGCATGCAATAATAAGAAAGAATTATGGCTGTACTCACCTGATAGTAGGACGTGATCATGCAAGTCCGGGTAATGATTCTTCAGGTAAACCATTTTATGAAGAATATGAAGCACAGGAATTGATGAAAAAGCATGAAGAAGTTATCGGGATAAAATCAGCTCCTTTTAAATCAATGTCATACCTTTCTGATTATGACGCTTATGTGTCCGAAGATGAGATTCCAAAAGGAAGTAAAACACAAACAATCACCGACTCTGATCTACGTGACAGGCTGGTAAAAGGTAGAAAAATACCTGAATGGTTCACATATCCTACTATCTCAGAAGAACTTCAAAAAAGTTATCCACCATTATATAAACGCGGTTTTACTGTGTTTCTTACCGGATTGTCAGGTTCGGGGAAATCAACAATTGCACAAGTTATTTTAAACCGGTTGCTTGAAGATGGAGACCGGCCTGTGACTTTACTTGATGGAGATATCGTTCGCAAGAACCTTTCAAGTCAACTCGGCTTTTCTAAGGAACATCGGAATATTAACATTCTCCGTATCGGGTTTGTAGCTTCAGAAATTACTAAAAATAATGGAATTGCGATTTGCGCTCCGATTGCTCCATATAAAAAAGTCAGAAATGAAGTCAGGCAAAAAATCGAAGAATACGGCGGATTTTTTCTTGTTCATCTTTCCACACCACTTGAGGTATGTGAACAAAGGGATCGAAAGGGATTGTACGCGAAAGCTCGGGCTGGTATTATCAAGGAGTTTACCGGAATTTCAGATCCTTATGAAGTGCCGGATAATCCCGATGTAACAATTGATACATCAGAAAGAACCCCGGAAGAAGCAGCCCAGGAAATAATGCTTCATATCAGCAGGCTTGGCTACATAAATGTTACAGGTGTGGGAAAGAATTCTTAGTTATTAGATATAATTAACGATCTGTGTGAAAAGAAAAAGTGACAGTGAAAGAAAGGTCTGAAAAAAGATACAAGGTCTGTGAAAAGACCCGAAGGGTCGATAGCATGTAGCCCCCGGCGTAAGCCGGGGGAGTAGAATGATCGAATAATCCCCAAGCCCCAGAGGGGCGAAAGCGATCCATCATGCCGGATCATATTTTATAAACATCAACTTTGATTGAATATTTATTATTCGAATTATTATCTTCTTGATTTGATATTGTTTCTTTCGCCTCTGCGAGGCTGATTACGTTCCAACATCACCTCCCGGCGCTTACGCACCGGGCTATATGATTTCGCCCCGCTGGAGCTTTTAATCTCACTCCAATTTTAGATTCTGCATTTCAATCCATTGTAGCTTCGAATATTAGCTCTTATTGAGCTTTTGTATTTCAAGCCGCTGGAGCTTTTGTTTTTTATCCAAGGAAAAATCTCAATGCGGTATTTTCATAATGGTGCTTAAGACGGTTTGATGTTTTTATTTGTTAGGTTTCTCAAAAATAATGCATCATGTTTTCGAAATTGTTTTACCATAGAGAATACAAAGCAGTCATAAAGTTCGCTTAGAATTTCTTAGAGTCCTTTGTGGATTCTCTGCGATCTTTGTGGTTTTTCTATTTTTTCACCGATAGTCCGGGCATTTACATGATTCATGATTTCATGACGATGCCAAAACTTTCAAAAACCCTATATTAGACTTATGATAGAATGTCAATGCCACTATATTTCGCAGGCGCGTCCAAGATCAAGCAATAAAAAAGGCGGGCATTGCTGCCCGCCATGAATAGCTATTTGATGTATAACCGAATTAGAACATGTACTTGACCGGTCGTTTGATCATTTCCCACTTTTCGCCATCCCATTTTGCGTTGACGAAAGCAAGCCAGTTATCGTTATCGATTTTTGGCGTGTCGGCGCGGAAGTAGTATCCGGGCCAGCGGGTTTCTTGACGGAAATACATTGTTTCCACATGGACAGAAGCCTGCCACATGCGTTGGATGTTTTCCCAGACGCGCATCAGTTCGTGAAGATCTGCTGCTGCGAGTTTCTCTGAATCTTCTTTGAGAACTGCAAGCAGATCAAGCGCTTTTTCAAGCATGTGCTTGTTGGTTGTGAATTGCGCTGAAACACCGGCGGCGTACTCGTCCATGATCTTCTGTAGACGGAACATGAACATTTTCGGCTTGATGTATTCCGGGTTGATTTCCGGATCACTGGTGTTTGCACTGTGCTCTTCGAAGATATCGAGTGGTAGAAGGATACGAGCTGTGAGTGTATCGATCTGAGCTTGATCTGCACCAAGATAGTCTGGATTGTCAACGATGTAGGCAATCGCAGCCTTGGCGGCGATACGACCTTCAGCGTGTGAACCGGAAGAGAACTTGTGGGAACTTGCACCAGAAGCATCACCAGCCGCAAATAATGCAGATACGGTGGTCATGTTCGGATAGCCCCAGAAATACTCGTCTTTGGTGTCATCATTCTGGATGTCTTCAGGACCAGATACCCAACATCCGGATGCGCCGGAGTGTGAACCGATGAAATAAGGTTCAGCAGCGGCGATCTCAGAGGCTTGTTCTTCAGGCTGTACATTACTGGCAGCCCAGAGGATAGCCTGGGAAATAGTCATATCGAGGAAGTCTTCCCATGCTTCGGACTCAATTTCTTTCATTTTCTTCTTGTAGGCCTTGGGATCATCTTTGAACTCGTTGGCAATTTTCTGCAAGGCTTCTTCGGTACGCATATAGATCGGACCTTTGCCTTCCATGGTGTCGAGCATGCCGAGGTAGTTACGGAGGTTAGCCGGAATCGGCTTTACCTTACCATAAGGTGCCCAGTTCTCGAGCTCAGGACGACGTTCGACCATGTACTCACCACCAAATGCATTGGTTGCACGAGATTTAAAGAGCAGGAACCATGCACCAACCGGTCCATAACCATCCTTGAAACGGACGGGGATGAAGCGGACTTCCTGGCATGTTTGCTCAGCGCCGGCAACAGATGTAAAGTAAAGGCTCGAGCCGGTATTCCATGGTGGATACCAGGCGCGTCCAAGTCCTTCACCAGAGCTGCGCGGTTTAAATACATGTACCGCACCACCCATACCGATGATAGTGGCTTTTGCCTTGAATACATACATTTTCTCTTCACGAACGCTGAATCCGATAGCGCCGACACACTTGCCGTCATTCATCAGGGGATCAACGATGAAGATACGTTCAAAGATCTCGCCATTATCGCCTAATTCAGCGATAGCATTCTTGGCTGCTTCTGCAACGATTACCTTATAGGATTCACCGTTGATCATAAGCTGCCAGCGACCTTCATGGACGTAGTTTCCGTCTGCATCAGTCCAGATGGGGAGTCCCCATTTTTCGAAAAGGTGCACAGATGAGTCAACGTGACGAGCAATGTTTGCTACAAGGTCTTCACGTGTGATACCCATCAGATCGTTACGGACGTAATCTACATAGTTCTTGACAGAGTTGTTGCCCGATTTCAGGTCAACATACTGGTTAATAGCAGACAAACCCATTGCAACTGCACCGGAACGGTCCATCGCAGCTTTGTCAACTACTGTTACTTTAAGATTGTGTTGTTTTGCCCAGTGAGCTGCTTCAACAGCCGCACCGGTCATTGACATTCCACCGCCACAGATCAGGAGATCGGTTTCGACGGTTACTGTTTCAAAATTCGCCATGTTTCCGTCTCCTTACTTTAAAGTGAAAAAATCGGCTCTAACTGAATCCGGTTCTGTATAAAGAATCGGGCTTTTCAGGTCTTCTGTTCCTGTTGCGAATCCACCATCAGGCACTGCTTTGCCTTCTTCGGTAGTACGAATTGGGAACTTGAACCTTTTCAGCATACCATTACGGAATTTTACTGTCCACATGATGCTGTCGCTTCCACGCATAGGTGTAACTGTCGCACCCAGTGGGACAAAGTCTGCATAACCGCGAACTTCAACAGCCTGTACCGGGCAAATCTTTACGCAATTGTAGCATTCCCAGCATAGTTCAGGTTCACGATTGTAGGCTTTCTCGATGTCCATGTTCAGGACCATCAAGTCATTCGGGCAAATATGTTGGCATGCAGTTTTATCCAACGCTTTGCAGCCATCGCATTTGTCAGGGATAACATAACTTGGCATGAAACCCTCCTTGGGTTTTTACGTGAACATCGCTCCCCAGCGATATTCACTTTGTTGAATGATTTTACTTAATCTGTCTTTTGTTTACTTTTTACTTCAACTTTTTGTCTTATGTAAGACTTTAAATTTATCTAACTATTGAATATCTGTTACGGTTTATTGTGTCAATTTCATAGCATGTCACGGAGCAACGAGTATTCAATGAAAGATTAATTTACTTTTTGTGAGCGTCCTTGCTATCCATTCCGGTGGAGCCACGATGCTCTTTTACCTCAACCTTTTCAGTAAGCCCGGCATAATACTCAACGAGTATTTTCAGTACTTCAGGACGACTGAATTCGCTTGGTACTTCATCAGCCATACCTTCAGATAGCAATTTGCGCAGCTTAGTCCCTGAAAGGAAAAGACGTTCTCCCTTCTCAGTATGCGGACATGTTTTCATGGAAGCCATGCCATTGCATTTGTAGCACCAGAAAGTCCAGTCAATATTGAGATTTTTACAGGTTAATGCACCATCCCATAGATCATGGAAAATATCCTGTGCATCGAAAGGACCATAATAGTCGCCGACTCCAGCGTGGTCACGTCCGATGATCATGTGCGAGCATCCGAAGTTTTGGCGGAATAACGCATGCAGCAATCCTTCACGTGGACCGGCATAACGCATATCCAGAGGATAACCACCAGCAAATACGTTGTCTTTTACAAAGTAATTATCAACGAGAGTGTTGATACAATCAACCCGGACATCAGCAGGAATGTCGCCTGGTTTCAGTTTTCCAACGAGTTGATGAATAAAAATACCGTCTGAAACTTCACCGGCTATTTTTGCGAGGTACTCATGACTGCGGTGCATAGGGTTACGTAGCTGTAATGCTGCAACTGTACGCCATCCACGTTTGTCAAATTCGGCACGCACATCAGCGGGGCGTAAATAAATACCCTCAAACTCAGTCGGGAATGTTCCTTCAGAAAGAACTTTTACCGGACCGGCAAGATTTACTTCTTTTTGGTCCATTACCATTTTGACACCCGGATGCTCGAGGTCAGTTGTGGTGTAAACGTTCTGGCACTCGAACTCTTTGTCAATGGTGTATTTTTCTTCGACTTTCATCGTACCCATGATCTCATCAAACTCATCTGACCACAAGCTGATTTCTTCACCGATTTCGATTGAATCAGCGACATCTTTATCCGCTGAAAGAGTGACCGGAATTGGCCAGAAAAGTCCATTCATCGATGGCATTTTCATGTCTGAACAGACGCTTTTCCAGTCTGTTTTACCCATAAATCCAGTCAAAGGTGTGAAACCACCGATACCCATAAAAATCAGGTCTCCTGTTTCACGGGATGTCAAAGGAATTTTTTTAAGTTCCTTTGCTTTTTTGAGTTCCTCTTTGTGCGCATCTCCAGTGAGCAGTAACAGCTTCAGTGATCCGCCTCCATGTGGAGGAACTAATTTAGATGACATGTTTTCTCCTCTTTTTATCAGATTTTAAAACTACTTTTTGTTCTGTTTGCTTGTGACTTATATCTATTTAATGCTTCAATCTTACTATTTAAAAATCCTTGAAAGGATTAGGACCGATTTCCTCAATTTCTTCTGCATAATCATTTAATATCTTAGGGACTTTTTCCCAGTCAGTTATGGTTACGGCTTCAACTTGAACACGCTCCTCTTCAAGCGCCATTTGTTTAAGTTTTTCCTGGATGTTACCCATCCTGTATTCAGCTAATTCAGAACCCCTGATGAAGTGACACTGGTAATTCTCTCCATGCTTGCAGCCAATTAGAATGATCCCGTCATAACCAGCATCTAGACAGTTTGTAATCCAGACAAGATTGACAGAACCGAGGCATCTCACCGGGAAAATCCTGATCCATGGACTCCACTTGATTCTTTTCTGTGCGGCTGCTTCAAGGGCTGGAAGTGCGTCATTCTCACACATGAAAGCCATAATCCGTGGTTTTTCTTCGTCTTCTTCAGGCATTTCAAATGCTTTTATCATATCGTTGCCCATTGGAACGCTGTAGTCTTCAAAATTTATTATACGTTCCGGACAGGCGCCCATACAGGTTCCACATCTACGGCAGCGAGCTATATTATTCTGAGGTGTACCTTTATCATCTTCATCAAGTGCTCCAAAGGGACAATCTTCAGTACAGCGCTTGCATTGTGTACAACGTTGCAATGAAAATTCGGGCCAGGAGATGTCTCTTGCTCTTGGATGCAAAGCCTGCCCTTTGTCCACTAATTCTATAGCCTGTATCGCTTTCAGAGCAGCACCAGCAGCGTCATTGGTTACCTGTGCTATATCCATTGGCGCTCGGACTGTCCCTGCTGCAAAAATTCCAGTTCGCCGGGTTTCATAAGGGAAACAAATGAAATGGCTGTCCGGGAATCCATATTTCAGAGTAGGAAGATCGGTTCCCTGACGATAAGAAAGATTTAGAATTTGCGCACCCTTCTCGGCGCCTGATGCCATCTTTTTACCATCCTCAGGAACCTCATCCTCAACAGGAGTATCCGGTGCATCCTCACCTCCTGAAGATTCCACGACGCCATCTTCAACAAAAGTGGATGGAACCATTCCGGTAGCAAGTACCAGCATATCGGCACAAACAGTTATCTTCTCCCCGAGAAGTGTTTCATCCAAATCAATTTCGATGGTATCATTCTCAGAGGCTCGAACCTCAACTACCTCACCCTTGGTGAAGAAGAAACCTGGATCATTCTGAGCCGCCTGGTAAAAGAGTTCATACTGTCCCGGACTCCTTATATCTTTATAAAGGATGTAAACTTTTGTGTCGGGATACTGTTCACGAATCTGCATGGCATGTTTGAGGCTCGCCCGGCAGCATACTGCGCTGCAATAGGGGAGATGCTCTTTGTCACGACTACCGGCACATTGGATAAAAGCAATGCTTCCCGGAGCTTTCCCGTTCGAAGGGATTACGATATTTCCATCAGTAAGCATCTCTTCAAATTGGATATTGGTAATTACATTTTTATTACCATAGCCAAGATGCCCTAGTTTTTTTGCCTCATACGGACGCCAACCGGTTGCCTGGATGATCGAACCAACATTGATTACTTCTGGTTCACTCCCATTTTGAAGCGTAACCACAAATTCGCCTGGTTGACCCGAGATTTTCTTAATAATAGTGCTCAGATGAATCTTAATATTTTGTTCATTATTTAACTGCTCAATGAATGAATTAATATTATTCTCTGTTAATTTGTCATAGGGCGGTTTGGATGGGAAAGATTTCTTGAATTTTGCAGACCAGCCACCAAGCCGCTCCTCTTTTTCAACGAGAACAACTTCATACCCGGCGCGCGCTGAATTCAAAGCGGATCGTATCCCGGCAATGCCTCCCCCGATAACAAGGACAGTCCTTGATATCGAATTCTCAGTTTCTATTCGATGCGGAGGTTTTGTATTGCCAAGTTTTGCGCAAGCCATGCGAAGGTAATCTTCCGCCAGGAGTTGTGTATGATTCTCTTCTTCATCTTCCGGGTCTTCATCAGGATCGTGTGACCAGATTACCCATTCCCTGAGTGGAACCTGTTCAACAAGGATATCCTCTCCGAAATCAAAAAAGTCCGGATATGTACGATGGCTTCGATCAAGAACGACAATTCGATCTAATCCTTTCTCTTCAATATCTTTACGAATCAGCTCTTCACCCTCAGGAGAAGAAATATTCTCATGTATCCTGAAAACAACAGCTTTCTCTTCCTTTGCAGCAGTTTCCATTCTTTCGAGGCTGAGTGTATTTTTTACTTCATCATCGGCAGCGCAGTAAACGCCAAGCTTGATATCCACCATGATTATCCCCTCCTCGCCATCTGAACTGCTTTGATCGCCGCGCCTGTGGCATCCTGCAATGTTGCTGCCACTTCCATAGGTCGGACACAAGTTCCGACACCGTAAACACCTGCTGCCTCATCCTGTTGAACGATAAAGCCGTTTTCATCCATCTCGATATCAATTGGTGGTTTTTCCAACGCTGTGGATGGCTGCATCCCTGTTGCCAGGACAACAAGATCAACACTCGTCTTGGTCAACTCACCGGTCAAGGTATTTTCTGCCGTTACCTCAAGACAATTATTTTTTGTTTCAACTTTAACAGCTTTTCCACGATGGAGATGAATGTTTTCAATCTCTTGACGTGCCTGGTAAAAATCTTCCAGACGACCAGGGGTCCGAACGTCTATATAAAACATATGAATGTCAGCATCAGGGATTTGCTCAAGTACATAAGAAGCTTGTTTCAGTGAAACTGTACAACAAACACCGCTGCAAAATGGTAAATGATTTTCATCACGGCTTCCGGCGCATTGAACAAATGCGACCGATCCAATTTTGCCGCCATCTGAAGGTTTTACTATTTTCCCGGAAGTAGGACCATTGGGAGCGGCTAATCGCTCCATCATCACATTAGTTATAATATCAGAACTGCTTCCATATCCAAGTTCAGTAAGGTTTTCAGGATTATATGGTGCCCATCCGGTTGCCCATGCAATTGAAGAGGCGTTGATAACAACAGTACGTTCCTTCTCATCAGGATCGATACCATTATCAGGGCAGCCTTTCACCCATTCCACGAAATCAGGGTTACCAAAGGCGCGTTCATCTATTGTCCACTCGGCAGGAAAAGCGTTTTCATAGGGATAATAAAGCGCTTTGTGTTTTTTCATTCCATAATTAAATGCGTCATCAAACTCCACAGGACAACTCTCAGCCCATTCAGAGTAGTCGCCAGCCCAGGGTTTTACATAACGTGGTTTGAGTGAAACCGTAATAGTATAATCGCCAGGATTTCCCTCGATTTTTTCAATACTTGCCAAGGTGAAAACATTCACACTCTGATTGTCCCGAAGACGTCTGTAGTTTATTTCAAGTCCACAGGTTGGAGGACAGAGTTTCGGAAAATACTGGTTCAATTGTGCAACTCTACCGCCCAGGTATGCTTCTCTTTCAATAAGAACAACTTTAAGTCCTGCTTCAGATGCTTCGATAGCAGATGTAATGCCGGCGATTCCGCCGCCCACTACCAGAACATCAACCTTCATCCTGTCGATATTTGCCCCATTATCGGGCATAAGTTTTTCCTCCTGAGGTGTTCGTGAAAGGTTTCACAGTTTCAAGGAATAAAAAATGCATTCTCCAAATTATGTCAAATGATTTTCCAAACTGTGTATTAATACAGTTTGGAGGCATAATCAGCAGACGCTTTTCAAGATTACCTCGAACAACCTTCTGTATCAAATAATTCTCTGGACGCAAAAGTAGTAAAAAGAAATCTGGAAGTCAATATAACAGGAGTTGCTAACTATCAGCTTTCCATCACTTTGAAGTCAACGAAATGTTAGGCAAGTGGAACTTCCAAATTTCTTGATCGCTACACAATTCACAAACTATTGTGCTTTGGGAAGAAAGGAAATAAATAACAGGGATAGTTTCTGCCTGAAGATCAGGTGTTGATCATAATATATTCAAAATTGTTGTCTCCCGGAGTCCCTGATTTATTGAAGAATCACTGTTCCCAATTTTGATTCATGTGAGATTTCTCACGAAGTGTATGAACGAGATGTCAGAAATCCCAATTTATAACGGATATCTATTTAAAGTTCTTGAATCAGAGGAATTCAAAATGTACATTGGCAAATTCTGATATGACGCTCTGCCTGATATGAAAAGAATGATGAGTATTGCCATTCTACCAGATTTACTGCTTATATGAACTGCTCACCTTCGGAGGAATGTGAAACCTGTTACACATTAACTTTGAAGAATATATCACAAGGTATGTTTCTGACATCAATAAGATGTTTGGAAGATTCTTATATATAGAGATGAAGTGATTGGATCACCAAAGAAGTTTTTTTATTCATTATTTTAGGATGTTGACATGGATGAAGAGTTTGAAGTTCTAATTATTGGAGCTGGTCCTGCCGGTATTGCTGCAGCAATCTCTCTTGCAAGAGAGGGATTTGAAGTCATGGTCTTGGAACGGGGAGAATATGCCGGATCGAAAAATGTTTTCGGCGGCATATTTTTTACGCATCAATTATTGAAATTGCTTCCCGAAGCGTTAGAAAATGCACCACTTGAAAGAGCGATAACCAAGCGTCGATTCTGTGTTCTTTCCAGTGAGAAAGAGGTTGGTGTTGATGTAAAGATCGCCGCTTGGCGTGATAAACCTTACAACCACACCATGACTGCTTTGCGGGGAAGGTTTGACCGATGGTTTGCTGACCAGGCTGAAACTGAAGGCGCTAATGTCATTCCGGAAATTCTTGTTTCCGAGCTGCTCATTGAAAATGGTAAAGTTGTTGGTGTAAAAACTGAACCGGGCGGCGAAGAGATGCGCGCAAAGGTTGTCATATCAGCAGAAGGAGCACAGGCTTTCCTTGCCAGGAAGGCGGGGCTTATGGCGAAAGAGCTACCTAAACGTCATATGATAACCAATATTAAAGAAGTAATTTCAATGCCTCGTGAAAAGATAGAAGACAGGTTTCTGCTGGAGAATGGGGAAGGGGTAGCAATTGAATACTTCGGTGATGTAGTAAAAGGAAATTTCGGAAGCGGTTTTATATACACTAATGAAGAATCAATATCTATCGGGCTGGGCTTGACAATACATGATTTGATTAATTCAAAGAAGACCTTGAACGATTTCCTGGAAGATTTCAAAAAACATCCAACAGTTCGGAAATTGATTGAGGGTGGCGAAACTATAGAATATGCCGCACACATGATCCCGGAGTATGGTTATAACCATCTGCCAAAAATGAGCATGCCCGGCTTGATGCTGGTTGGCGACACTGCCGGTTTGATAAACGGAAGTGTTTATCATGAAGGCACGAACCTCGCAATGGGCAGCGGGTTACTTGCCGCTGAAACTCTGATTGAGGCGAAAAAGAACGGTTTGGATATTGGGTCTGCTGAGGCTCTGCAACCATATCGACAAAAACTTGAAAATACTTTTGTCCTGAAAGATATGTATAAATTCAGGAAGGTTCCTGATTTCCTCAATAAATTCCCTCATTACCTTCAGGAATACCCGGGTCATATTACCCAGTGGCTGCAGGATTATTTCACGGTAGATGAAACACCCAAAGCGGAAGTTGAAAAGGGAATTTTGAATAAAATTAAAAAAGATATTGGTTTATGGCGTCTAACTGTGGATATGTTTAGACTGGGAAGGAACATGCGATGAGTAAGGAAAATCCAACTACGATTGAAGATAAACTTGGACTTCTATCATATAATTGGGATAAAAACAGCCATATCAGCGTTGATCAGGATAAATTCAAAGCTGATAAGATGAATCCAAAACCAATCACATTTGTCTGTCCGGCGAAGGTTTATGAGGAAGATCCGGAATCCGGTGAATGTATAGTCAATCATGAAAACTGTGTAGAATGCGGCACATGTCATGTAGCTTCACCTGAATACGTCAACTGGTTCTATCCCATAGGTGGTAAAGGAGTGAAATACAAGTACAGTTGATGGGAAAAATCTTAATAAATATTTCAATCTTTCTATTCCTTACCAGTCTCCCTCTATCAGTGAATGGGCAGACCTGGCAGGATTCGGTAGATGCCGTCGGCAAACATTATACCGAAGGTCAGTATGATGATGCAGAACTTAACGCTTTACGGTTTATAAGCCGTCTTGGTTCGGCTGAACCGCATCTGAAAGCTGAACTGTATCGTATCCTCGCATTTATTTCGATAGCCCGGGGTGATAGAGCCGGTGGATTGAAGCATTTCACGGAAGCATTGAGACTTATGCCGGAATTGAAACTGGACCGCGCGCTTACTTCGCCTAAAATTTACGCCGTATTTGAACAGGCTAAGACTGAGTATGACCAGGCTCCCCGGGAGAGCGTCAGTATATCTGATGCACAGTTGCAGTTTTATAAACTTCGCCTGGAAGCAGGACGCCGCAGCTTAGTATTTCCCGGCACAGGGCAACTTCATAAAGGTCACAAAATTAAAGGCATGTTATACATTGGTACTGCGAGCGCCGCCGTGATAGGATTAACTGTCACACATGCTTCCGTTTTACGACGAGGCGACAAGTATCATGACAGTATTAACCCGGCAGAAGCTCCGTCGCTCTACCGAGAATATGAAGACATGTGGAAATTAAGAAACATATTCGGCGCCGGATTGGCTGCGGTATGGATTACCGGAGTTTTCGAAGCATTCCTCACCGCCCCCGATATTGATATCCAACCCGATTTGAGCCTTTCTGGTAATTTAGAAAACTACGCAGGAATAAGTATAAGTTTCAGCTTTTAATCTGCTGTTTAGCGTCTTAACTTCATCTGTATTATTTTTAAATCCCCAAAACCCCAAATGATTTACCCGTATTACCCACATTTTGCTGAATTTTGACTCTCAGAGACCATTTGTTTTTGTTCAGGATGATTTGTTTACTAATTCTGAGTATATGTTAAGAGTATATTTATTCTGTAATAGCATATCTACTCAAAATGTTCATATCAGGATGGAATAAATGAATGCTGCATTTCAAGATAAAATCACCACCAAAAACGACTTCAAGCATGTCGTTGTTTACTTTTTCCTTATACCCTTTTTGTCCCTTCATATCAATGTAAACCTGTACGCTCAAACCGAAGTCGAGGGTGACGTATTTGGCGTATGGGACGAGGAGGGCAGCCCGTACCTCGTTATGGACACTCTCACCATCCCTGAGGACAGTACACTCATTATCGAGCCTGGTGTGACTGTCAGTTTCCCTGACCAGGATGAGGATCAGTTTCCTTTTATTGTGCTTGGTAACCTGGAGGCGGTTGGTGAGGAGGGTGATTCGATCTATTTCCTGTCGGAGGATTCCACTTTTCCGGGATTTGAGGTAATTACTGAATTAGGGGATCAAACCATACGGTTCGAGTATTGTGTTGTTGATTCCGTTGAAGAATTGATCAGGACATTCTTCGGGGAA
>Ga0208648_1001446_pt1 | contig 19240 bp, 16 predicted proteins | sample AntAceMetag02UKL_FD_184772 | JGI IMG/M metagenome (GOLD analysis project Ga0208648, IMG submission 184772) | Saline lake microbial communities from Ace Lake, Antarctica - Antarctic Ace Lake Metagenome 02UKL (SPAdes) (version 2) | ecosystem: Environmental > Aquatic > Non-marine Saline and...
GAGTTAGCGGAGAATTCAAACTGCCTTCTCTTGCACAGCTGATTGAAGAAAAATCTCAGGGAAATTTTGTGCCTCCCTAGAATTTATAGCGGATACGTTGAAAGGATATTTTGAGAAGCTGGAGGCGGTCTAAATTCGTGGGGATACCTCAGGCTCTGACCCGAATGGCACTTAATTAACCTCAACTGTTGCTGACAATATGACTAAAAAACCAGCATGACAGTAATAAAGAATTAATTGGTCAGGGGCTAGGGTAATATCGCAGCTGCAATTTCCAGGCACAAAAAAGCCCCCATTCAAGCAGTGAGTGGGGGCTTTTTTATTTAGTTCGCGCTACTAAAAATGCAGCGGCAAATTAAATCTTGCCATCTAATCCTAGCTGGAAATATTTGTGAGTGATTTTGTCCTGATTGTCTAATAACCAATCAATGCTCGGCTCGTTGTTCATTGCTTTTTTAATGGCTAGAGCAGTTGCTTTACGATGGATATCAAATAGAATTTGATGATCCAGATTATCATCAGTCGCAACACTAGGGTTTAACCAGACTGAACAAATAATGCCTAGGTCATTCGCTTTTTCTTTAGGAATATCGCCAGCACGAACCGCATCTAAAACACCATTAGCAATCGCAGCCTGTACAGTTCCCATCAGAATGTTGGTGTAACGGCTGTTGTTAACGGTTACTTTACTGACCATTAACGTCACCGGACGTACTTGAATATCTGTATTTAAAATAGCAAATACTTTAGAATGACCCTTAGCCTGGTCACCCGTTAAAGTCGCTAATGCAGTACCCACCGGCCCGTCTAATTCACCGATGACAATTTCAGGTTCTGCTGCTGTACCTGGTGGGCCACCGGCAACTAATGCTTCGCCAGTACGCAATACAATTCTCTCGCTCATATTTCTCTCCAAAAACTTAAATAAATATTTTTCTAAGCCAGTAGAATAACATTTTTTAAGATTAATTTTAGCTTTTATGTCCACACTTACAGTAACAAACCATGATCGTGATGTCGCAGGTTATCAATATATTTATCCTGTTATCTCCAGACGTTCGGGTGGTTTATCGATAGGCATTAATTTTAATACAAATAATGCCTGTAATTGGCGTTGTGTATATTGCCAGGTACCTGACTTAAGCATAGGGGCTGCGCCGGAACTGGATTTGGGCTTATTAGCGACAGAGTTGGCCGCATTTTTACAGGATGTGCTGCATGGGAGTTTTTATCAACGATTTGAAATACAGCCGGAAAGACAAATGATTAAAGATATTGCCATTTCCGGTAATGGTGAACCCACTAGCGTGCATGATTTTGTTTCAGCAATTGCCTTAATTACCCAGGTTGTCGGGCAAGCAAACATCCCTGATCCGTTTCAATATGTATTGATTACTAATGGAAGCTTGATGCATAAAGCGCATGTACAAGCAGGCTTGCAGTTGTTTAATCAATACAATGGACAGGTCTGGTATAAATTAGATAGCGCCACTGATTTAGGGCGGGAAGAATTGAATCATGCGGGCTTAAGTTCTCATAAACAGCTGGATAATTTAATAAGTTCAGCCAGGCTCTGTGCTACGTGGGTCCAGACTTGTGTGCTTGGTTTTGCTTCAAGCAGGGGAGGTGTTGGACTGTTAGAAGTACACGAGCAAGAAGCGTATTTGGCTTTTTTAGCCAAGGTAATTCTACAGGCCCCATTACAAGGTGTTATGTTATATAGCTTGGCTAGACCCTCCTTACAGCCTGAAGCAGATATGATTAGCACTGCGAGCCTGGAACAATTAGATGATTTTGCTGAGAAAATTCGTAAACTGGGCTTAACGGTAAAAGTGTCTTTGTAGATTCAAGAGCCCGCTAATCTACCGAGCTGTCATTACTCAAACTTAAACGGCTCCTTGTCCTCATTACATTATAAGTAAATTATGTATTGATAGGTCATAAATGCTCTGTTTGCTAAGTTATACTTCACACGGCTACGATTGCGGTTTTCTGACGGACTATTTTAGCCGATAGCTGCGTTGCTGAAACAGTTGCGTAGCTTGCTATGTGCCTGTTTCAGCGCCGTGCTCTCGACCAAAATCAACGCGCTATAAAATCCGCAACCGTCACCGCGCGAAGTATACACTGCGGAATTGAGAAAAGCCTGAATACTCATTTAGCAATATTCATTTGAAAGCTTACTGTACTGCAGAATAATTTCAGCTATAATTGCAAAAAATATAGTACATTTTCTGGCTGGGTTGCATAAAGCAAATCGATTATTCACATTATTGACTGTCAACGAACTATCTTTATATAAATGTATGGTGGAATGAGTTGCGCCTGTCGTTTTAAACAAAAATCTAAATGACGCCCACCTAAATAAATGTCGGTGGGTATGTAATGTGTTCAGGTTCGTGCTATCTGTTCGTAAACTACTATTAACAAAAAACTAAACATGCTTGAACCCGTCGCTTTAAAAGATTTTTTTATTACCTTTTTTTCTTCAGCTTTAATTATTATGGCTGGGGCAAGTTATGCGTTGTTATTTGCCTGGTCTAAAGTCAAACCTCGACTAAGTATCAAGCTATCCGCTTATGTCTCTTATTTAATACTGCTTGTTTCTGTTTACCAATTAACGCTTGCCGCTAACCTGGACGGCTACTGGCGGATAATTTCATATTTAATGGTCATTGGCTATTTTTTTGCGCCTATTGCTATCTGGCACTTATGCAAACAAACCTATGATAAACCTGATTTAATTACTACCCTGGAGAAAGATAAATGAGTGAAACACCTCAGTGGGCTTCCGAGTCCTTTTGGAAAAAGGTAGCCATATGGGTAACCGCCGGTTCTTTTTTGATTCTGGTTGTTTTAACCTTTGATACCTTAAAACAAACCTCAGCTGGTGGGGAGCGTGTCCCTGCCTATTCAGTTATCAATAAAAAAATTGATTATCAATTTGATAAAAAACTGAATAAGTATATGCCTGTGATTGGCGGCGAGGAATTATTATTTGGCAAAGTTTTTAGCGAAGAGGAAGCTGAACAACTGGTGACTTTAGGCAAAAAAACCACGCAGGCTAAAAACTGTATGAATTGTCATACCCTATTAGGGAATGGTGCCTATTATGCACCTGATTTAACTAAAGCCTGGCTTGATCAAGGCTGGTTAACCGTTGATTTACGTGAAGAACAGATGTTGAAATTTCTCATGGATCCAGAAAAAAATGCGCGTACTTTTGGTACCGGACGCAAGATGCCTAATCTTGATATAACAGAAGATGAGGCTAAAGGCGTTGTTGCTTTCTTAAAATGGATGTCAAGTATTGATACTAATGGCTTTCCTTATAATTTCACCACCATTTACGCAGAGGATGACTAATAATGAGTGCTAATACTGAAAGAGTTAAACAAGGCTCATCTGCACTGAAAGATAAATTAACCGCGTTTCATTCCTGGGCCGCCGTTGATGACAGCACCTTGAATGGCGGGCAAAAACTAGCTGTCAAATATTTCATGGGGGCAGTAGTCTTATTTATCTTCCAGATTTTATTTGGCTTGCTGGCCGCTACACAATTTCTTGCTCCAGAATTTCTTTATGACATTCTGGATTTTAGTGTTAATCGCATGATACATATCAATGCCATGATTTTATGGATGTTGTATGGCTTTATCGGTTGTACTTATTGGCTTTTAGAAGACGAAAGCGGCACAGAAATTGTAGGGCTAAAATTTGGTGTGCTTGGATTTTGGGTGTTAAGCGCGGCTATTACTGTGGTTGTTCTGGTTTATTTATTAGTGCAAACAGGCGCTGGTAACGATACCACTATATGGCTTATTAATGAAGGCCGTGAATATATCGAAGCACCTCGCTGGGCAGATATTGGCATTGTCGTGGTGATGCTGATTTTCTTCTATAACGTCGTGATGACTTTTAGTAAAGGTCAATGGTCTGGAATTGCTGGCGTATTAACTTTGGATCTTGTTGCTTTAGCTGGCCTGTATGTCGCAGGTATGTTTTATATGACTAATATCACCCATGAACAATTCTGGTGGTGGTGGGTGATTCACCTATGGGTTGAAGCGACCTGGGAAGTTTTGGTCGGTGTTATTATGGCCTGGTCATTAATGAAAATTTTAGGCGTCAGTCGTAGAATCGTACAAACCTGGTTATATATCGAAGTTGCTTTAATGTTTGGTTCGGGTATTTTAGGTTTAGGCCACCACTATTTCTGGATTGGTACACCTGAATACTGGCTGACAATTGGTGGTTTTTTCTCTGCGTTAGAACCCATTCCTTTAGTGGCAATGGTTGTCCATGCGGTCTACGATTCGGGCGAACGCGGATTTAAAAATTTGAATCACCCGGCAATGGCCTGGCTAATTGCACATGCATTTGGTAACTTCTTTGGTGCCGGTGTCTGGGGCTTTATGCACACTCTGCCACAAATTAATTTATACACTCATGGTACACAATGGTCAGCTTCCCATGGGCATTTAGCCTTCTTTGGCGCTTATGCGACGATTAATATTGCGTTCTTTTATATTGCCATCCAGCACTGGCGTGGTAATGTCTGGATGGGTGCTGGTTTGCACAATGCCTGGCGCTGGAAATGGGCACTGGCTTTATTAAATATCGGTGTACTGGGTATGACTATTGCGCTATTAATCGCGGGTTATGAACAGTCCTTTATTGAACGTGCCATAGGCGGATCTACCTGGGGGGGCTATTTTTCTGCGCAAACACACCCTTCTTTTATGAGTGCGATGCAATGGCGTATGCTTTTCGGTTGGGTCACTGCAACAGGATTAGGTTTATTAGTCTGGGATTTACTTACTACTGGTAAAGGCGAAACGCGTACTGCTGAAGTGATTGCTCAAGTAGACTAAGCAATTTTTTAAGACAAATTATAGGAAAGGGGGGCTCCTCCTTTCCTTTTTTTTTATCTGTTTTTGATGAATATCCGCAGTGGCAGGGAAGAATAATTGGAGTCAGAGTGAAAAAAAACGGCATTAAATATAATGTTACTTTGCCCGCGGTTATCTTATATAACTAGCATTGCCGAACTCTTTTTACTCCTCACTGTTGCAATACAAAGGAAGCTAGTGCATTTGCCTGCTCAATGTTTAAGTCAGTCATTGCTGGCATAGGTATTTGGCCCCATTTTCCACTACTCCCTTTCTGGATTGAGGTAGCTAATTTAGATTTCGCCTTTGCATCCCCCTTATATCTGGTCGCTATTTCCTGCAAGGACGGCCCGACTAATTTTTTGTTAATGGCGTGGCAGGCTAGGCAACCATTGCTATCGAATAACAGCTGCACATTGATAATGGCGTTAGAGTTTTCCGCGCTAGGCTTAGGCTTGGGTGTAGATGCTGAAACCACACTGGCATCGGTTGCTTTTGCATTGCCATAGGCTACTGCAAGGTAGGCACCAATACTCCTGGCCTCTTGTTCGCTAAACTTTGCGCCGTAAGAGTTCTGCATTTTAAATACTTCGTTAGTCCACTGTTCCTGAGTCATATCAGGTGCCTGATAATTAATATAGTCTGCCGAATGGCAGATAAGGCATTGCTGTGTTGCAAGCGTGTACCCAGGCAGCGTGGATTCAAGTAGTTTAGCTGTTTCTGGTGGTAGCTTGATCTGATTGGGTGCGGCTTGTGTAGGTGGTGTAATCAGCGTAGCAATGAGTGTGAAAGCCAGGCCCAGGATAGGTTTTTTAGTACGTTGCATGGCTTGTTCCTCAGGCAATAGTGATAGGGGTGGATTCGATGGCATGGCGTCGATAGCCACTAGGGTTCCAGTCAGCCTTGAGAGGTTGTATTTCTCCCTGCCTATTACTGGCCCGCACCAAAAGCACGGCTGAGCCTTTATTTTTAAAGCTTATGGCGAGTTGCCATTCACGAAATGAGAAGCGCCCCAGATCATTGCCCAGTGTTGCAGAGCGCCACGTCTGGCCACTGTCCATGGATACATCGACAGTCTTAATGCCAGAACCATCGTCGAAGGCAATACCTCTTAATTTTACTGTACGGTTTACTGGTAATACGTCGTTTGCCTTTACGCTGGTAATAAAACTACGCACCGGTAATGTGGAAATTGGGCGCGTCTTGTCTGCTTTCGTTCCGGGCGCAACGCACATACAATCATTATCTGGTACACGGTAGGCTTTAGTCATGAAGTGCGCATCGTGACCTTCGTAGAGATGGTCAATGACCTCAATTTCAGATAGGTGTTTGACCCAGTAAGTACCAAAATACCCCGGCACGATCAGCTTCAGTGGGTAGCCATTTAAAAACGGCAGGTCCTCCCCGTTCATACTCCAGGCCACTATTGGTTCTGGACTTAGTGCATGTTCAATGTCGAGCGCTTTGCGAAAGTCTGGAGTGCTTGGTATAACTGGTTTATCCAGTCCGTTGAAAGTGACCTGTCTGGCACCTGATAGAATGCCAGCCTTTTCGAGCAGCGTTTTTAACGGTACGCCGACCCAGCGCGCATTGCCCATTGCACCGTTGCCTAGTTGGGCGCCGAACACTCGAGGTGACGAGTAGCCTCGGCTATTACCCGAGCATTGATTTACTGCGACGACTTCAACTTGCTGCATGCTCGATTTAAGTTCAGCAAGCGATAGACTGAGGGGTGTCTTGACTGCACCTTTGACTGTGAGCCTATAAGTCTCAGGATCGATTGATGTTGGAAAGTTAGCCAGGTGGTAACGTACGAAAAACGCATCATTAGGAGTGATCACGCCTTCGTTGAAAACGGAAGAAGGGGTTTCCAGATGTGGCGGACGGGTATGCACCAGAATTAGTTCACGCTTACCCGGATAACGGACTAACGGACGTGGACCATCTGCAAATGTAATGCCTTCGCTAGTATCGTTTGCCGCTATAGCATTTAATGGTGAGGCGGCCAGTGCCAGCGCGCCAGCATTGCGCAAAAATTGGCGGCGGGAAGTATGAACTTTATTGTATTTATCGGTCATGAGTCTGGTTTCCTTGGGTTGTCGAGTGACCTGTTCTTCAATACTTTATTATGGGGTTTGCCTGCTTAGGAACGAGAATTCAATAATGCCCGAGTCTGACTTGTCTTTTGGCTTCACAGCCGCGCTAGAAAACCAGTTGCGTAGCCTGCTATGCGCCTGTTTTCCTAACACGCCTGTGAAGCCAAAATCCTGCGCCATACTTGCGGGTATTATTAAACCCTCGTTCCTTGGCAGCTAAAAATCTGCAATTGTGACCGCGCAAAGTATAAATGTGTTGCCTAGAGAATATAAAGTATTAGTATGTGAAAGTAAATGCCAGACTAGGCCAGAGTTCTAAGTACACATGAAAAATTAATTTAACATTGTATAGGTGCGGATTTATTTGTACTGTTTCAGCATCCAATATCATTCGTCATCCCGGCAGGCTGTTAGCCGGGTTCTTCTGATCTCAACAAAATTCCTGTTAACAGCCAGCAGGAAAGCCGTGAGTTGAAACTTTTATAAACTATAATTATCTCTATGTATCAAAAAATTTTAAAGTTCTGGTTTGAGGAGCTTGATCCCAGTCAATGGTGGATAAAAGATGATCAGCTAGATGAAATAATCCGGACTAGATTTTCAGGAATTCATGAGCAGGCAAAGCGCTGTGAATTGTTTGAATGGCGGGCAACAGCTGAAGGCAGGCTGGCAGAAATTTTAGTTTTGGATCAGTTTTCCAGAAATTTGCATAGGGATTCGCCACTTGGTTTCGCGAATGATGCATTGGCTTTGGCGCTTGCTCAAGAAGCCGTTTCTATCGGTGCAGATATGGCGTTAACAGCGGTTCAACGTAACGTACTCTATTTACCCTTTATGCACAGCGAGTCATTAATAATTCATAAAGTTGCCATGCATTTGTACCAAAGTAATGGCATTCAATCCAGTCTTGATTTTGAGTTAAAACATCAGCAGATCATCAGGAAATTTGGCCGTTATCCGCATCGTAATAAAGTTCTTGGCAGACAATCAACTGAGCAGGAAATCGAGTTTTTGCAACAGCCCGGGTCTGGTTTTTGAGTGCTTTTTAATAGTGCAGCAGAATGAGGATTTTGGTAGTAGATATTTTCAGTCGTTAAGTGTACGCGACCAATTTGTCGTTAGGGAAGTAAAAAATAATGCAGAGTTATTTTATTAATAATTGAATATCGTTAAAAGGACGAATCCACGCTTTTAACGATTTGAATTGCCTGCCGCCTTTTTCTGCTCTTTGGCGAGTCGAATAATAGCCATAAATAACAGTATAAAACCGTTTGGAATTGGTTTTTCTGTGTTGATAAATAGCATAATTACCCTGACTACTTTGCTGCCCGATGAAAGCTTTGGCTGCTTGCTCGGAACTAAAGGCAGCTAACTGTAGGGTAAAGTCATTTTTAGCTTGTTGCTTGATCCAGGCCTGGTTATGAATTATTTTTTTTGTCCCAGAAAAGGATTGCGCTATTTTAGCAGTAGTGGGTGGTTTTGTTTTCGGAGCCGTTGCAGTTATTTTTTGTTGTTTGTGTTGACTCTTTATTAGTGCCTGAATATCTTTAAAAGGACGAATCCACGCTTTTAACGATTTGAATTGCTTGTCGCCTTTTTCTGCACTTTTGCGAGTCGAATAATAGCCATAAATTACAGTATAAAGTTGCTTGGAATTGTTTTTACTGCTTTGATAAATAGCAAAATTTTCCTGATTACTTTGCTGTCCGATGAAATCTTTGGCTGCTTGCTCGGAACTGAAGGCAGCTAACTGTAAGGTAAAGTAATTTTTAGCTTGTTGCTTGATCCAGGCCTCGTTATGAATTATTTTTTTTGTGCCAGAAAGTGGTTGCGCTATTTTAGTGGGGGAGGGGTGTTTTTTGGGGAGAGACGTTGCGGTTAGTTTTTGTTGCTTTTGCTGGGGCTGACTACTTGCTTTATAGGTTTTGGTGCCGCCCAGGCATTCAGCTACAGCGAGCTCCTCGCCTCGTTTGACCTGTAAGTACTTGCGATGAAATGCTTTATCAACTTTTTTGGACCACACGCCTGCCTGCCTGTTTCTATATCGGGCAACCTGTCCAGGGCCGCCGTTATAGGTTGAATAGGTAGATCGAGCCAGGTTATCTATGCCGCCAGATTGCTTGTGTTCACTTTTTTTTATTGCATAACTGGTCATATACTTAAGTAAAATATTGCTCCCCGTTTCGACATTGTAGGCAATGTTCCAGCGTAACTTATGCGTATTAACGAATCCGCGCCAGACATTTTCATTGACTTGCATAATGCCGGTATCACCCGTTGATGAGTGCAGGGCAACAATTTTTTTGTTTTTTATGACATATTGCCGCCAGCAGCTTTCTTGCCAGGCTGTGGTCAAAACCAGTTTCTGGAATATATCGCGTTGTTGTGGTGTCAGCGATGATTTTGTAATGGATCTCCGAGCACTATTGATTAACAGGGTACGTACTTGTAATAGATAATCATCTAGTTCGTCAGGTGCTGGAACCCAGTTATCTAAAGGACGCTTACCTGCAGCCATCGCAGAATTAACGGGCCAAAAGTTAAATTGATAATGGCTGCGTTCGTCACTGCTACTGTCAGGATCAGGATTAAACTGAAAAATGCGTAACAGTTCAGGGTCGATAGCCTGGTCATAATACAGGGGATCTATAGTAGGGTTGCTATTTAGCATTCTGGCTAATCTGCGCAAACCATCTATGGAAATATCCAGGCCAAAAGTGGGGCCTAGTTTATCCAATGTCTGCAGTGCATCAGTTGCGGTGACCAGAGTCAATAGTGCCAGCGGTGCCTGTTGAGGGTTTTCTGCACTGATCTTTTGCAGTATCGGTATGAGCTGCGTCCAGCTTTTAATAAACCAGTGTCTGACAGGGTCACTTGCCTGATCCTGCTGTAGTGCAACTTGTAATTGATAACGCGCATCTAGCAGGATTTCAAGCAGTGTTTGCCTGAGTTCTTCAAGTTCAGTTGCTGCAGCATAATATTTAATGGTATAGGTCAGCAGAGCATCCATGCTTTGCCACTTTTGCTGCCATTGTTGTTGTTCCTGCTCATTTAATACACGCTCTTGCTGTTTTACTGGAACAACGGTAACCACATTAAATTGTAATTTTCCATTAATGCCACTTTTCTCAATCTGAATATCGTGCAGTTGCATTGAATCGAGCATAGTACTGACTTGGTCATGACTATGCTGCGGAAGAAGCAAGGGCAGAAAGCTTTTTATGTCATTGATTGATGGCGTTAAATCCAGGCGAAACTTATCAAACAGAGGTTGAATTTGCTTTCTGGTTTGGTCCCACAGTGGCCCCGTTGTTAATTTCACCTGATCAAGGTTGATCAGGTGGCTATCAACAACCTGCAGGTAAATCAGGTGCGGGTTATCTGTTTTTATAACAGGTTTACTAATGATCTGTGCATAACCATCCCAGTTTAATAAAGGCATACAGATATCCAGCATTTTTACCGCGAGTCTGGCTTTAAGCCGGGCATCAACTTGTAAATGCTGTTTGAATTCACTTAGTTTTGGATCGGATAAGGTGATTTCACTGCAGCCGTGAGGGTCGTTTAATATTTCTGTTGACGCAGATGGGTCTTTAAATAACTGGCTGATGAGTAATTGTTGTAATTGCGGGAAACCAATTTTCATCGGGACTGAGATAGTCTCAGCTTGTACGAACTGCGTAGAAAATAGAAAAATCAGGGCAGCCGTTTTGAATAAAGGCAGAACGTTGAATTTATGCAGCATATGTTACTATTAAGCTCTGTAAGTTAGGCATTGCATGCGACTTAATTGGATGAGTACGCAAAACGTACCCGACAATTAAAATTGTGGACAAATTTATTCAGTCTAGCTTTATAGTTTGTCCTTGCCCGATGGATTGTAGGGCGGCAAGAATTATTTTACAGTTATCCTTTGCGTCCAGCAGCGATAATTTAGGCGCTTGATGATTCAGTATGCAGGCACAAAAATGTTCGACTTCCAGTTGAAAGTGATTAGCTAAATCCAGACTTTCAGTATGCTGTTCGCCTGAATCTGTTTGCCAGGAAATAATGGGTTGTTCATCTGCTTTGGCCCAGACGTTGTGACATTTTATGCCGCCTTTAGTACCGATGATTTCATATTCTGCGCGACGGGCGTGTTCAAAGCCGAAATTAAATTGTGCATATTTGCCATCACCAAAGTCAATAATCCCGCAGCTGCTGACATCTGCGCCATGTTCATTATGTTTTGCCATTGCAGTAACGGCCTTGGCTTGTAGATCACCAAAATGAAATCGGGCAGTATGAATTGCATAGCATCCAATATCCCACATTGCACCTCCACCCTGACTGATAGGACGGTTTATGCGATACATTCGAGCGGGCTGCATGGGGTAGGCAAAACAAGTGTGCACTGAGCGGACTTCACCAATAACACCTGACAAAATGATTTCCTGGATACGCTGGTGCTGTGGGTGAAAGCGATACATAAACCCCTCCATAACACAGACCTGATATTTTTCTGCCGCGCTTTGAATGGTTTCTATATCGGCAACGCTCAAGGCTAAGGGTTTTTCACATAAAACATGTTTGCCATGCTCTATCGCGCGTAAAGTCCATAGTGCGTGTTCTTCGCTAGCAAGCGGTATATAGATTGCTTGAATATCCGGGTCTTTAAGTAGTTCGGCTGGATCATTGTAGATATGCACATTCTTGATATCAGGCGCATATTGTTTTAGCGTTGCTTCTGCTGCATCGGGTCTGCGACTGCAAATAGCCGTAAGTTCACTATTTTCAGCTGCAACAATGGCAGGCATAAGTTGTTGATTGATGCGGGCAGCACCGAGTATTCCCCAGCGTATTTTGTCTTGTGTTGGCATGGCTTATATCTACTTATGGTTGGACGATAAGCAGAGTATATCAAAAAACAGGGGGAGGGCGAGGCTTCAGTCCATTTTTAATATGCTTTTGATATGGGCGAGCTGAAACAGTGCGATTTGTATAGACTAAGCCTTATTTTTGGCCGTACCTAAGTAAGTAAGTAAGTAAGTAAGTAAGAATTAAGTTTTTAACAATTTTACTATTCTGATTACAGAATGTTTTTTATAAAGCCTCTGTGTTCTCTGCGCTGGTGATATTTTTATTGTAAAAAAGATTTTGCACGACTATATAGTGAATAGTCTATGTTTCAGGCAAAAAAATACCAGACTCAGCTAAATGCTGGTCTGGTATTTTTGGATAATCCGTTGCGGGATTACTAAGCCATTCCGCGGACTCTTGTATTAAGTCTGCTTTTATTTCTTGCGGCTTTGTTTTTGTGAAGAATTCCTTTATTCACTGCTGAGTCGATAACTGGAACGACTGTTGCATAAGCGGTTTTTGCTTGTTCTACGTCACCAGATTCTACTGCAGCAATAACTTTTTTGATGAACGTACGTAGTTTGCTACGTTGTCCTGCATTGCGAACGCGGTTGTTTTCTGATTGACGCGCACGTTTTCTTGCTTGAGCTGTATTAGCCATGATGCCTCGGTTATTGCATTGTATATTTTAAAACCGTGTATTTTCCTTTTAAATGATATGATTGTCAATCTTTTAATAGCAGGAAAGCAGTCTTGAGCCGTAAACTTTTTAAATCGACAGTAATAGTCAGTAGCATGACCATGATTTCACGTATGCTGGGCTTTGTCCGGGATATGATGTTTGCGCGTATTTTCGGCGCAGACTCGGGTACCGATGCCTTTTTTGTTGCGTTTAAAATACCTAATTTCTTACGTCGCCTATTTGCCGAAGGCGCTTTTGCACAGGCATTTGTGCCAGTGTTATCAGATTACAAAGAACAGGGCGGTAAAGCAGCGTTGCAGCATTTTATAGATCGCACCGCTGGAACGCTAGCATTGGTTTTAATGTTAACTACGATTGCGGGCATGTTAGCTGCACCGTATTTGATTATGGCATTTGCGCCTGGCTTCGCCTGGGAAGGGGAGCAGTATGATTTAACTGTGCAAATGTTACGTATCACTTTTCCGTATTTATTCTTTATTTCATCGGTCGCCTTTGCCGGAGGAATTTTAAATACCTATGGTAAATTCGCAGTGCCTGCCTTTACCCCGGTATTCCTTAATATATGTCTGATATCTGCGGCAATATGGTTAGCACCTTTAATGCCTCAACCAATTGTTGCCCTGGCCTGGGGCGTATTTATTGCGGGTGCAGTACAGTTAGCGTTTCAGTTTCCTGCTTTACGACGCTTAGGCCTTGTGCCGCGGTTACGTTTTGGCTTTAATGATCCCGGGGTAAAGCATATTATGAAATTAATGATACCCGCATTATTTGGGGTGTCGGTCACGCAAATTAATTTATTACTGGACACTTTACTGGCTTCATTTCTAGCAGCAGGAAGCATTTCCTGGCTTTATTATTCTGATCGCTTAGTGGAGTTCCCCCTGGGTATATTTGGAATAGCCCTGGCAACGGTCATTTTGCCAAGCCTATCAAAAAATCATGCCGCTGAAGATACTGAGACATTTTCAAAATCACTAGACTGGGGGTTAAAACTCGTTGTTCTGGTTGGCGCACCAGCCTCTTTAGGTCTGATAATGCTCGCAGAACCTATGGTATCGACCTTATTTCAATATAACCAATTCAGTGCCTATGATGTCGCTATGACTGCGCGCAGTCTTATGGCTTATTCGCTGGGTTTGCTAGGCTTTATTTTAGTTAAAGTGTTGGTGCCTGGCTTTACTTCACGTAAAGATACGAAAACACCAGTACGATTTGGTATTTATGCCATGGTAGCGAATATGCTGTTAAATATCGCTCTGGTCTTTCCGCTGGCACATGCTGGATTAGCCTTGGCGACATCCCTGGGGGCATTTTTTAACGCCAGTTTATTATTGTTTAGGCTTTTAAAAACAAAAGTATATCAGCCCTCAGCGGGGTGGCGAATATTTATATTGCGTATTATTCTAGGATGTTCAGCGATGGCGGCTTTGATCTATCACTGTGTTGATATTAGTCTTTGGCAGAATTGGAGACTGCTTGATCGTGCATGGAATCTGGCAATGTGGATCGGTATTGCAGCGTCATTATATGCTGTGGTTTTGCTGGTATCAGGTTTAAGATTAAGGCACTTGTAAGTTTTTAAGCAGTAGGGTAATGTTTAGATTGCGCAGTTATTAAGCTTGGCACTTTACGCATTATAATTATTCAGAATATATAAAGGGAAACCAGAATGACCAAGAAAAAGATCAGACTCAGCGATGAACAATGGCGTGAAAAACTAAGCCCAGAGCAAGTTAGTATTTGTCGGAACGGCGCAACTGAGCCAGCCTTTACCGGTAAATATGTCGATTGTAAAACAGCAGGGATTTATCATTGTAGTTGCTGTGGTCAGGCTTTATTTGATTCTGCTAGCAAATATGATTCAGGTTCAGGCTGGCCTAGTTTCTGGAATACTATATCTGCGCAGGCAGTCAAAGAAATAGCCGATACTTCGCATGGTATGCGCCGGGTTGAAGTGACCTGTAGCATCTGTGATGCGCACTTAGGTCATGTATTTGAAGATGGGCCTGAGCCAACAGGTTTGCGCTATTGTATAAATTCAGTGTCTTTAGAATTAAAAGCAAAATGAACGATAAACAACAAGTTCAGCGCTTATTAGATTTTATTGATGCCAGTCCTAGTCCCTGGCATGCAGTCGCTACGATGGAGCAGGTTTTACAGGTCTCATCGTTTACTCGTTTGTGTGAAAAGAAGCAGTGGCAAATAGAGCCTGGTGGCCGTTACTATGTCATCCGCGATGATTCATCTATTATTGCTTTTGTAGCTGGGCATAAAGCTTTGCCCGCAAGCGGATATAAAATAATAGGCGCGCATACCGACTCACCAGGCTTAAGAATTAAACCACATGCCTTACATAAATCAGACGAAATATTGCGCATGGGTGTTGAGGTTTATGGTGGTCCAATTCTGGCGACCTTTACCGACCGGGATTTAAGTTTTGCCGGGCGGATAAGTTATCGTAGTGAAACAGGCGAGATAAACACACAATTAGTACGCTTTGAACAATCCTTATTACGTCTGCCAAATCTAGCCATACATATGAATAGAACGGTCAATGAGGACGGCTTAAAGCTCAATAAGCAGACTGAATTGCCGTTGCTGTTTGCTATGAGTAGTAAAGAGCAAATCCCTGATCAGCTGTTTAGCGACTTATTAGTAAGCCAATGTCAGGTACCTGCCGAGCAGATATTATCCTGGGAGCTGAATGTCTACGACACTCAAAAAGGAGCTTTCTGGGGTGCACAGCAGGAATTTTATACTGATAGCCAACTGGATAATCTGGCTTCCTGTCATGCGGGATTAACCGCTTTGCTGGATGATGCAGTATTACAAGCGGGTAATACCATAGTTTGTGCTTTTTTTGATCACGAAGAAGTGGGTAGTGAAAGCACTAAAGGGGCAGACGGTAGTTTTCTACCTGATACATTAGAGCGTATTGCTTTCGCGTGTTCATTAAATACCGAAGACTATAAACGTGCACTGGCCAGCAGTTTCATGCTCAGTGTAGATATGGCACATGCCTATCAGCCTAATTTTCCCGGCGCTTATGAAACTGAGCATAAAGTCTATGTGAATAAAGGCCCGGTGATTAAATTAAATGCCAATCAGCGTTATAGTTCGGAAAGCGTCTCCGAGGCCATGTTTATGACCTGGTGCCAGCAGGCGAATGTGCCCTATCAAAAATACGCACATAGAACAGATATTCCCTGTGGTAGCACGATAGGCCCGATGACATCGGCCAAATTAGGCATACGTAGTGTTGATGTCGGCAATGCCATGTGGGCGATGCACAGTATACGCGAGAGTGCCGGTGTGATGGATCATGCTTATATGATAGCTGTGATGCAATGCTTTTTTAAACACGAATGAAATCATTTGTCGCGTTTATGGAGCGTGCGCAATACAGTAACAGCAGCGTATCCATTTTCCCGTATTTCACAAGTTTCGTAAGGGCTACGACTTGTTTCCGCTTATTATAAAAATTTGAACAATCAATAGCTAGGGCGTAAGATTAACGCCTGTTTTACTGAGTCTTGAGGTGCATGATGAATCTTTATAGAAAGTTATATCTGGGTGTGTTTTTATCTCTATTTGTTTCAGGTTCTGCAATTGCTACCCCTGATATTGCTGCGGGTAAAGAAAAGGCAGGGATGTGTGTTGGTTGTCATGGTGCAGAGGGCAATAGCAAGAATTCTAATTTTCCCATCCTTGCTGGTCAGGTGCCTGCCTATCTAGTAAATCAGTTACGCGCCTTTCGTGATGGAAAACGTAAAAATGCCATGATGCAAAATATGGCTGCTAATTTAACTGATCAGGAGATTAATAATCTGGCCGCTTATTTTGCTTCAGTCAAAAATATCAGTGCCGGTGGCGATAAAGAACTCGCGGCAAAAGGCGAGCCCAATGCATCGATGTGCTTTGGCTGTCATGGCAATAAAGCTTTGGGAATGGGCGTTTCACCCAGACTAGCAGGCCAGCAGCCTGCCTATTTGCTGCGCCAGTTACAGGCGTTTAAAGATGGCACACGAGAAAGCGGTCCCATGAGTGGCATAAGTAAAATGCTATCCGATGATGACATGCACGCGATCAGTGAATATATGGGGAGTTTAAAATAACTTAATTTTAGTTCCTGCGCTCTGCGTTCCGAGACGCAGAGCGTCTACCACTGCATTCCCACGCAGAGCATGGGAACAAGAAAAACGTCAAAATTCATTATGTCCAATACACCCTCTAGTTCAGATCGTAGCCTTTCATTGATACTATTATTTGCCGGAACACTGTTTGTCAGTGCAACGCTGATGTTTATCTTGCAACCCTTATTTGGCAAATTAATGTTGCCTTTATTAGGTGGATCGCCTGCCGTCTGGAATACCTGCATGGTGTTTTATCAGATGCTACTGTTTTTTGGCTATTTATATGCGCATTATCTGTCTACCCGCTTTGCACATCTGCGTCAGATCCAAGTGCATGGCGCATTAATTATTATCAGTTTAATAGCGCTTCCGGTTGCCTTGCCCGAGCTTATGACGCCGCCTACGGATAGCAACCCCACGCTATGGCTGGTATGGACGCTGTTTATTGCCATAGGCTTACCTTTTTTTGTCCTGTCCACAACGTCGCCCTTAATTCAGCGATGGTTTTCGCATGTTGGCCACCATACCAGTCATGATCCTTATTACCTGTATGCGGCAAGTAATATAGGCAGTCTATTAGCTCTGTTAAGTTATCCGTTTATTATTGAGCCGAATATAGGCTTAAGCGCTCAGAAATTGATCTGGAGCACTGGCTATATAGTGTTGATCCTGTTTATCGCCGCTTGCGCCTGGTATTTTATGCGTAATTATCAGCAGGAAGAAATATCTGAGCAGCAGGAGATAGAGTCTGAAGCCCCTACGGTATTAACCAAGTTACATTGGCTGGCACTGGCATTTGTACCCTCTAGTTTATTGTTAGGGCTGACTAATTTTGTTAGTACCGATATTGCCGCTGTACCTTTATTGTGGATTATTCCGCTCACATTGTATTTATTATCCTTTGTTCTGGTTTTTTCCCGTTGGGCAAAACCGATTCATAGGGTGTCATTGTTTTTACAGCCTATCGTGCTATTACCGTTTATAGCCTATTCATTTATTAATCCGGCGATACTGCCTTACTGGCTGGACCTAACGCTGCATTTAACAGCCTTCTTTCTGGCTGTGATGGTCTGTCATGGTGAGCTAGCCAAAAGCCGACCCAATACTGCCTATTTAACGCTATATTATCTGCTAATGTCATTTGCGGGCATGTTAGGAGGGATGTTCAATACCTTTGTTGCCCCGTTCGTATTTAATGGGATCTACGAATACCCGCTGATGATTGTTGCTGCTTTATTATTACGCCCTGTCGTCCAGGCGCAAGACAGCGAGCAGTGGAAGATATGGGGCATGCAGGCTGTTTTTCCTGTCTTGATATTTATTTTCGGTTGGATTGTGTATTTTGCAGTCTCGGATCTAGGTGCATATATGGATAATATTGGCACAGCACTGATTCTATTTGCCGGATTGACCTATGCATTCCGCCGCCAGGCAATCAGCCTGGCTTTATTAACCGGAGTGATTATTTTCTTTATCGTCGGTCTACGTGTGTATATGTCCAATACGATTTATAAAGAGCGGACCTTTTTTGGCGTATTATCCGTACGTGATAGCGTGTTGTTAAATGAGCAAGGCAAACCTGAGAAATATAAAGAACTATTTCATGGTACCACTAAACATGGTGCACAGCGTCTGGCAAGCCATGTAAAAGAACCGTTAACCTATTATAGCCGCCCAGGGCCAATGGGGCAGTTGTTCAAGACTTATGATGATGTCGACCAGGACTGGCAGATAGGAGTTGTAGGTCTGGGGGCAGGGGCCCTGGCCTGTTATGCCAAGCCACAGCAAGCCTGGACATTTTTTGAAATTGACCCTGTTGTGGTCGAGATCGCCAAAAATCCAGAATATTTTAGCTACCTGCAGCGCTGCACTCCTAAAGCAGCGATGGTTATAGGTGATGCACGATTATCCTTGGAATCAGAACCTGCAGAAAAATTTGATTTATTAGTGATCGATGCCTTTAGTTCAGATTCAGTCCCTACACATTTGTTAACTCAGGAAGCATTGCAGCTTTATTTCAGTAAAATATCTAGCAATGGAATATTAGCTTTCCATATAACCAATCGACATCTGGAGCTGAAAAAAGTACTTTCTGATCATGCAAAACAATTGCACTATGCAGCTTTAATACAGGAATTTAAGCCTAAACAGGAAATTCCGTTAGTGGTGGCAACAGACTGGTTTGTCCTGGCGAAAAATGAGGAAGATCTAAAACCTCTATACAAAAATGGACTAGGTCGCTGGCAAAAGCCCGGCTTATATTTTGATATGAAGCCCTGGACGGATGATTTTACCAATATCGTCGGGATCTGGAAGTAGGTTTTATACAAATGGTTAATATTCTTAAGGTAAAGTTTCCTCCATGCCACCTATAAAATGAGATTAAACGCTTCAACACAAAAAACTATAAAAACAGAAGTGTTAAATCTTCTGGGGGAAAATTGTATCGTGTTACTTTTCAGTAGCCGTACCGATGATAATCAGCGTGGAGGCGATATTGATCTATTAATTGAATCCCCAGTCATCATAAAAAACCACATTCAACTTGAGTGCAAACTTGCAGCCCGGCTTTACATG
>Ga0208648_1001448_pt1 | contig 19231 bp, 14 predicted proteins | sample AntAceMetag02UKL_FD_184772 | JGI IMG/M metagenome (GOLD analysis project Ga0208648, IMG submission 184772) | Saline lake microbial communities from Ace Lake, Antarctica - Antarctic Ace Lake Metagenome 02UKL (SPAdes) (version 2) | ecosystem: Environmental > Aquatic > Non-marine Saline and...
GTTCCAGGACAAGCAGAGAACAGAACAATTGGTTGATAATACCGACGTCGAATTTTCCGATCGTTATTTTTTGGAAAATGGAGAGGAATACCGCAGAACACATCCAACATTCATGTTCGAACAATCACCATACGAACCAAGCCAGGTCAGACTGTCAAGCCAGAAAGACCGGCACGGAATGGCCATTGCAGAACTACACTGGCAAATAAGCCAGGAAGACCTGATTGCATACAAGAAATCAGCCATCATGTTCGGTGCAACCCTCAGTCAGCACGGCAACGCCCGCGTTCGCCTGGCCAAAGGGTTTGACTCTGCAGGCTGGAGCGAACTGCCGATCGGCGCCGGGGCTCACCACATGGGAACGACCATCATGTCCCATCGCTCCGCTGAAGGCGTTGTAGATACCAACTGCAAGCTGTTTGGCGTTGAAAATATGTTTGTTGCAGGTTCCTCCGTTTTTGCCCGCGGTGATTATGTCAACCCAACTTTGAACCTGGTCAGCCTGGCATCCCGCCTTTCTGACTATCTGGTGGTTACCGACCGAAGCAGACACCGTTCCTCCTACAGGTTTGGCGAAGACGGACCGGACAATGATATACTGCAACGCGGCTGGTCACATGTTGAAGCCGAGGGCGTGTGGACCGACGGTGACGAAGCAACAATTCAGTTTTCCAATCCTGTCCGGTTCAGGCGACTCAGGATTTTTGGCCACGGGTTCGGCAAGGCGGTTGTTTTTGTGACCATCAACGGCGTTATGGGGTATCATGGCTCTGTGAAAGGATTGACGACACAGGCACTTGATGCGGGCGGGATTTTGTCCGCTCAGACCATAAATTTCTCGTTTCGAGACCTGTCTTCTCCGCAAGAGGATGGAATAAGCAGCGATAATAGAAAACTGGGTCTCTTTTTGAACCGGATAGTGATGGAGTAGTTGATGGATCGAAGAAAATTTATCCGTTACAGTTTGGCCTCTGTTACTCAGATCGTATTGATGCGCTCGGAATCGATCGCTGCTCCAAGCGGAGTTTCGCAATTGTCGACAGAAGAGTTTTTTGAACTTCGCCGGAAGATCAATGAAGACTATGCACAGGGAAATGTCATCATCATTGACGGCTGGATCGTGTCGGAAACCGAAGCGGACTTCAAGGGTCCATTTTAAAGCGTATTGTCTTTGAAATACACGTTGAGTTAATGGCAGGGGCACACAGACTCGAACTGTGGACCTACGGTTTTGGAGACCGTCGCTCTACCAACTGAGCTATACCCCTAAGTCGTGTGGCGGTTTAGCCGCAATTGCCACGCCGTTCAAGCTACAATATTCAATCTGCAGCTATTTTCCGAAACTTCGCATGGCTCTCCATTGACTGAAGGTTGCCACAAACCGGAAAGTTGAAAACGCGTTGGCACAAACCAACGCGTTTTCCTTATTTTTCAATCTATCTGCAACGGTTGAACCACCATCACCCCGTGATGCTTGTCACGATGCCGGAGCCGCTGCAAAGCGCGCTTGCGCGCACTTTGCCATTTCAAGTGACGTCGGCATCTTTCGACACCGAACCACCATCACTCCGTGATGCTGGTTACGATGCCGGAGCCGCTGCAAAGCGCGCTTGCGCGCACTTTGCCATTTCAAGTGGCGTCGGCATCTTTCGACACCGAACCACCATCACTCCGTGATGCTTGTCACGATGCCGGAGCCGACGGTACGTCCACCTTCACGGATAGCAAAGCGAAGCTTTTCTTCCATGGCGATTGGCACGATCAGTTCAACATCAACCGCAACATTGTCACCAGGCATGACCATTTCCGTGCCTTCGGGAAGTGACACAACACCGGTCACATCCGTCGTACGGAAGTAAAACTGAGGTCGGTAGTTGGTGAAGAACGGCGTATGACGCCCACCCTCTTCCTTCGTCAGAATATAGGCTTCTGCCTTGAACTTCTTGTGTGGCTTGACCGAACCGGGCTTGCAAAGAACCTGGCCGCGCTCAACACCTTCACGGTCAACACCGCGAAGCAGCGCGCCGATATTGTCACCGGCCTGACCACGGTCAAGCAGCTTGCGGAACATCTCAACGCCCGTGCAGGTCGTCTTCGTCGTGTCGCGAATGCCAACAATCTCGATTTCGTCACCAACATTGATGATGCCACGCTCAACACGACCCGTGACAACTGTACCACGGCCAGAAATCGAGAACACATCTTCGATAGGCAACAGGAAGGGCTGGTCAATCGGACGCTCTGGCGTCGGAATGTAAGCATCAACCTGCTTCATCAGTTCGCGAATGGCGTCTTCACCAATGGCCTTGTTCGAATCATCAATGGCAGCAAGCGCCGAACCGCGAACGATCGGAACGTCATCACCAGGAAAATCATACATGTCCAGAAGTTCACGAACTTCCATCTCGACAAGTTCCAGAAGCTCTTCGTCGTCAACCTGGTCAACCTTGTTGAGGAAAACAACAACAGCTGGAACACCAACCTGACGGGCAAGAAGAATGTGCTCGCGGGTCTGGGGCATGGGACCATCAGCTGCCGAAACAACCAGAATGGCACCATCCATCTGCGCCGCACCCGTGATCATGTTCTTCACATAGTCGGCGTGGCCTGGGCAATCAACGTGTGCATAGTGACGCGCTTCCGTCTCATACTCAACGTGAGCCGTCGAAATCGTGATGCCACGTGCACGCTCTTCAGGTGCACCATCAATGTCGGCATAGGCCTTGTATTCACCAAAATACTTGGTGATGGCCGCCGTCAATGTTGTCTTGCCGTGATCAACGTGACCAATCGTGCCGATGTTCACGTGTGGCTTGTTGCGTTCAAATTTGCTCTTCGCCATTTTCGGCTCTCCGTGTTTCTCTGCCCTCGATTGGGGCAACCTCGATAAATTTCAGAATTCGCCCAAGTCTAGGCGTATTTTTCCTGGATTTCCTGCGCCACATTCGATGGCACCGGTGCGTAATGATCAAACTGCATGGTGTACTGGGCGCGGCCCTGTGACATGGAACGCAGATTGTCCACATATTTGAACATGTTAGCCAGAGGAACATGGGCATTGATCACAACAGCGATACCCCGTGCCTCCTGCCCCTGGATCTGACCCCGACGGGAATTCAAATCACCGATGACATCACCGACATAATCTTCAGGCGTAACAACTTCCACCTTCATGATCGGCTCCAGCAGCTGAGCGCCAGCCTTTTGCGCACCTTCACGGAAGGCGGCGCGGGCAGCGATTTCAAAAGCAAGCACCGAGGAGTCCACATCATGGTAGGCACCATCAATCAGAGTTGCTTTAACACTCAGCATCGGGAAGCCAGCCAACGGACCGGAGGAAAGAACACTCTGGATACCCTTTTGGACACCAGGAATATATTCCTTTGGTACATTACCGCCGACGACTTTCGATACGAATTCGAACTCTTCACTGTCCGGATTGGGTTCGAAAATGATCTTCACGCGCGCAAACTGGCCGGAACCACCGGACTGTTTCTTGTGCGTGTAGTCAATTTCGGCAACGCGCGTAATTGTTTCGCGATAAGCAACCTGAGGCGCACCAACATTGGCCTCAACCTTGAATTCGCGACGCATGCGGTCAACCAGAATATCCAGGTGAAGTTCACCCATGCCGGCAATAATCGTCTGACCGGATTCTTCATCTGACCTGACCCGGAACGAAGGATCTTCAGCAGCCAGGCGATTGAGTGCGAGACCCATCTTTTCCTGGTCGCCCTTTGTCTTCGGTTCGATGGCGATCTGAATAACCGGCTCGGGGAATTCCATCCGCTCGAGAATAACCGGCTTCAAAGGATCACAAAGCGTATCGCCGGTTGTGGTTTCCTTGAGACCTGCCAGAGCAACGATGTCTCCAGCATAGGCAACATCAATGTCTTCACGGCTGTTGGAGTGCATCTGCAGCATACGACCAACGCGTTCGCGTTTTTCCTTGATCGTATTCATGACAGACGAGCCCTTTTCAATCTTGCCCGAATAGACGCGGGCAAAGGTCAAAGAACCAACAAAGGGGTCATTCATGACCTTGAAAGCCAGCATGGACAGCGGCGCTTCGTCAGTCGCTGCACGCGTTGTTTCTTCATCTGTCTTTACGTCATGACATGTGACATCGGGGATATCGGCCGGGCTTGGCAGATATTCGACGACAGCATCCAGAAGCGGCTGAACACCCTTGTTCTTGAAGGCACTGCCGCAGAACATTGGATAGAAATCAACATTGATGGTGCCTTGACGCACCAGAGCACGGATCTGATCATTGTCAGGCATTTCGCCTTCCAGATAGGCTTCCGTTGCAGCTTCGTCGATTTCAACAACTGTCTCGATAAGCTTTTCGCGGTATTCCGCAGCCTTTTCCTTCATGTCGTCAGGAATGTCGACAACATCCCACTGAGCACCAAGGGACTCATCACGCCAGACCAGGGCATTCATTTCGATAAGGTCGATAACGCCCTTGAAATCATTTTCCGCACCGATCGGCAGCTGCATGACAACGGCAGTCGCACCAAGTCGTGAACCAACCATCTCAACAGAGCGGTAGAAGTCGGCGCCGATCTTGTCCATCTTGTTGCAGAAGATCATGCGCGGAACTTTATACTTTTCCGCCTGACGCCAGACTGTTTCCGTCTGCGGCTCAACACCTGCATTGGCATCCAGAAGCGCAATGGCACCATCAAGCACACGCAGCGAACGTTCTACCTCAATCGTGAAGTCAACGTGTCCTGGCGTATCAATAATGTTGAAACGACGCATCTTGCCATCGCGACCCTTCCAGAAGGTCGTGGTTGCAGCAGAGGTAATCGTTATGCCGCGTTCCTGCTCCTGTTCCATCCAGTCCATGGTGGCGGCACCATCGTGCACTTCACCGATTTTGTGGGACTTTCCGGTATAATAAAGAATCCGCTCGGTCGTCGTGGTTTTACCGGCGTCGATATGCGCCATGATGCCAAAATTGCGATAGTCTTCAATTTTATATTCGCGTGACATGATCCATGCCTTTCAATGCAGAATGTCGAACCCAGCCGGTTACCAGCGGTAGTGAGAAAACGCCCGGTTGGCATCTGCCATCTTGTGAGTATCTTCGCGCTTTTTGACAGCGTTGCCACGATTGTTGGCAGCATCCATAAGCTCGCCCGAGAGGCGCTCAATCATGGTTGTCTCATTGCGACTGCGAGCAGCGTTGATCAGCCAACGAATGGCCAGAGCCTGACGACGCTCAGGACGAACATCAACCGGCACCTGGTAGGTTGCACCACCAACACGGCGTGAACGCACTTCAACCTGAGGCGAAATGTTTTCCAGAGCCGAATGAAACGTTGTCACAGGCTCTTGCTTGGTCTTGCCTTCGACAATATCAAACGCGCCGTAAACAATGCGTTCGGCAACTGACTTCTTGCCGTCCAGCATGATGGCATTCATGAATTTCGTAATGACGAGATCACCAAATTTTGGATCCGGGTGAATCTCGCGTTTTTCCGCACTATGACGTCGCGACATGCTCTTGTCTCTCAACTATCGTCGGATACGTGACGCTCGCGCGCCACGATCCTGACTTTTGCTTCTTACTTCGGTCGTTTAGCACCGTATTTGGAACGACGCTGCTTACGATCCTTGACGCCCTGTGTATCAAGGACGCCGCGAATGATGTGGTAGCGAACACCGGGAAGGTCCTTCACGCGACCACCACGGATCATAACGACCGAGTGCTCCTGAAGGTTATGGCCCTCACCCGGGATATACCCGATAACTTCAAATCCGTTTGTGAGACGGACCTTTGCAACCTTACGCAGAGCCGAGTTTGGCTTCTTCGGGGTCGTTGTATAGACGCGGGTGCAAACACCACGCTTCTGTGGATTGGCCTCGAGAGCCGGAACCTTGTTACGCTTTACCGGCACTTTGCGCGGCTTGCGGATCAACTGGTTTACGGTAGGCATTCAACCTTCCTTTTAAACAAAACCTTGCATTTTGCCCTTGCGAGCAGACTATTAGCGCGATCAAAACATGCGCAAACGGGCAAATCCGCGCTTCCGCGGCTTTCCCCAAAAAAGCAGAGGACACGAATTAACGTGTCATGCGTGCAGCATTTTTTGTCGTCGTGCTATAAGAGCCTTGTTTGAAGCTTCCTTCAGGACGAGTCGTCCCGAACCAAACAGCCTCACATCGGCTCTGATGGCCGGTAGATACTGAACTGATGGGTTGGCGTCAAGTGTTCTATGCAAATAAAGCGCTTTGCGTGCCTTTTTGGCCAATATTTGCCCATTCGGGTCATGAATGACCTCTTTCTTCCGGTCCTTTTCTTGCAGATTAACCTGGATCAGCGCACAAATGGACTTATATGCCTCTGAGCGTGTAAATCTGCTGAGAATCGGGAATCACCCGCACTTGAATGAGACAGACAGGATCTTCCCAATGACTGAGTCCGAATTGGAAAATGGTAACGACAAAATGGTGTTCATCATCATAGGTCGCGCATTTCAGCAAAAAGGTGACGAACCCTTTGGCATCCACATCATGCTCACGGCGCCAGATGATGACAGTGCTGTTCGCGAGGCACTCAACGCATTGGCACAGGAAGGCTATGAGGAAGCGGAACTGGACCAGATTGGTGTCATGGAGGGCATGCCGGACGAAGAGCCGCACGCCTCCGCCTATCAGGGCGCCATGGAGGGTGAGGTTGCGATCATCACGCTTTAGAGCATGTCTGGCTTTCATTGAACCACTCTGTTCGTGATCCAGTGCGGCCATACGGGACAATGAACGTAAAGGCGATGTAATCGTATCATCTGATGCCTGTTGCATAACGTGCCCTGTCCCAGACGAACACTGATAGCAAAATTTTTCAGTAGAAATTTATGCAAAAAAAAGCCCCGGCACATATGACCGGGGCTCTTGTTTCGTTGTGTTGTCTGGCTATTCGCCTGCAGGTGCCTTTTCAGGCTCTGCTGTCATGTCAGCCAATAGTGGACCAGCCTGTTCAACACCCGAGCTTTTGCGGCGTTCGTCAAGGATCAGCTCATCGCGTGCCTTGGCAACGCGACGGACCAGGTTCATGGCACCACCGGTACCAGCCGGGATCAATCGGCCAACGATGACGTTTTCCTTCAATCCCTGAAGAGCATCCATCTTGCCGGCAACAGCCGCTTCCGTCAGAACCTTGGTGGTCTCCTGGAAGGAGGCCGCCGAGATGAAGGATGGCGTCTGCAGCGAGGCTTTTGTAATCCCCAGCAGAACAGGATCGCCAACGGCCGGCTTCTTGCCTTCTTCAGCAAGCCGCTCATTGGCAATCTCGAGCTCGATACGGTCGACATTGTCACCGACAATGTAGGCCGAGTCACCGGAATCCGTGATTTCCACCTTCTGCAGCATCTGACGAACAATCACTTCGATGTGCTTGTCGTTGATCAAAACACCCTGAAGGCGGTAGACCTCCTGAATTTCATTGACCAGATAGGAAGCCAATGCCTCGACACCCTTAATCGCAAGAATGTCATGCGGTGCAGGATTGCCGTCCAGGATATAGTCACCCTTTTCGATTGCATCGCCATCTTGAAGGTGGAACGGTTTGCCCTTCGGAATGAGATACTCTACCTGCTCGATAGCGTCTTCATGTGGTTCAATCACAATGCGGCGCTTGTTCTTGTAGTCACGACCGAAGCGAATGGTACCATCGATCTCGGCGATAACGGCGTGGTCCTTGGGACGACGTGCTTCGAACAATTCGGCAACCCGTGGAAGACCACCGGTAATATCCTTCGTTTTCGCACTTTCCAATGGAACACGCGCAAGAACATCACCCTCCGAAACCTTGGAGTTCGGTGTGACCGAAAGAATGGCATCGACCGAAAGGAAGAAGCGGGCTTCACCGCCTCTGTTCAAGGTCTTGATCTTGCCGTCCTTGTCCTTGATGACAATCGCCGGCTTGAGATCAATGCCGCGCGGGGTCGAACGCCAGTCGATAACCTGACGTTTGGTGATGCCGGTCGTCTCATCGGTTGTTTCCGTGACTGACAAGCCATCAACAACGTCTTCGAATTCAACTGTACCACTCAATTCGGTCATCATAGGACGTGTGTACGGATCCCATTCGGCCAGACGCTGTCCACGTTTTACCGTGTCACCATCGTCGACAAAGATCTTGGAGCCATAAGCCACGCGCTGGCTGGAGCGTTCAACTCCGCTTTCATCCAGGATCTGCACGGCCATGCTACGACCCATGGCAACAAGATTGCCATCGGAATTGCGCAGAATGTTGCGGTTCTTGATCCGCACAGTTCCCTCATAGGAGGCTTCCAGGAAGGATTGGTCGACCACAGTTGCCGTACCGCCAAGGTGGAAGGTACGCATTGTCAGCTGTGTACCAGGTTCACCGATAGACTGCGCTGCAATAACACCCACTGCCTCACCAATATTGACCGGTGTGCCTCGCGCCAGATCGCGGCCATAACAGGTTCCGCAAATACCGGTCTGAATTTCACAGGTCAGAGCCGAACGAATATCAATCGACTGAACATTGGCAGCTTCAATGGCCACAACGTCCGATTCTTCGATCATCCGACCGCCGGCAACAATAACATCCCCCGTCTGCGGGTGGATGATATCCTCGAGTGCTGTGCGTCCCAGGACACGCTGACCGATGGATGCAACCACCTGACCGGCATCAATGATGGCCGTCATGGTCAGACCGTTGGTCGTACCACAATCAACCTGGGTCACAATGCAATCCTGAGCCACATCAACCAGACGACGTGTCAGATAACCGGAGTTGGCTGTCTTCAGCGCCGTATCCGCAAGGCCCTTACGTGCACCATGTGTCGAGTTGAAGTACTCGTTAACGGTCAGGCCTTCCTTAAAGTTGGAAATGATCGGCGTTTCGATGATCTCGCCTGACGGCTTGGCCATCAGTCCACGCATACCACCCAGCTGACGCATCTGATTGGGTGAACCACGGGCACCTGAATGGCTCATCATGTAGATCGAATTCATAGGCTTTTGACGGCCGTTTTCATCGAACTCAACCGCCTTGATTCGCGCCATCATCTCGTCGGCAACCTTCTCGGTTGCCTTGCCCCAGGCATCAACGACCTTGTTGTATTTTTCGCCCTGCGTGATGAGACCGTCATTGTACTGCTGCTCGTATTCTTTCACCAGCGTTTCGGTTTCATCGACGATCTTGGCCTTGGCAGTCGGAATGACCATGTCATCCTTGCCAAAGGAAATCCCGGCGCGGCATGCATGACCGAAGCCAAGCTGCATGATCCGATCACAGAAAATGACCGTCTCTTTCTGGCCGCAATGACGATAAACGGTATCGATCATCTTGGAGATGTTTTTCTTGGTCATCTCCTGATTGCAGATATCGAATGGCACATTGGCGTTTTTGGGCAGAAGTTCGCCCGTGATCATGCGACCAGGTGTTGTTTCATGTATGGCCGAAACAACATTGCCTTCCGCATCAACGGTCTTGAAGCGACCTTTGATCTTGGCATGAAGTGTCACGATGTCGTTGTCCAGGGCATGATGCAATTCGCCCATGTCGGAAAAGATCATTCCCTCGCCCGGCTCATTCACATTCATGATCGAAAGATAATAGAGACCCAGAACCATATCCTGCGACGGCACGATAATCGGCGCACCATTGGCTGGATGCAGGATGTTGTTGGTCGACATCATCAGAACGCGGGCTTCAAGCTGTGCTTCCAGTGACAGCGGGATATGAACCGCCATCTGGTCACCGTCAAAGTCGGCATTAAAGGCAGTACAAACCAGCGGATGAAGCTGAATTGCCTTGCCTTCCACGAGGGTGGGTTCGAATGCCTGGATACCCAGTCTGTGAAGGGTCGGAGCACGGTTCAGAAGTACCGGATGCTCGCGAATGACCTCGTCAAGGATATCCCAGACTTCCGGCTTTTCTTTCTCAACAAGCTTCTTGGCCTGTTTGACGGTGGATGAATAACCCTTGGCGTCAAGACGGGCATAGATGAACGGCTTGAAAAGCTCGAGTGCCATCTTTTTGGGAAGGCCGCACTGGTGCAGTTTCAATTCAGGACCGGTCACGATAACCGAACGGCCGGAATAATCCACGCGTTTGCCGAGCAGATTCTGACGGAACCTGCCCTGCTTGCCCTTGAGCATGTCCGACAGAGATTTCAACGGACGCTTGTTGGCACCGGTGATGACACGGCCACGGCGACCATTGTCAAACAGAGCATCAACTGATTCCTGCAGCATGCGTTTTTCATTACGCACGATAATGCCGGGTGCACGCAGTTCGATCAGACGCTTCAGACGATTGTTACGGTTGATGACACGGCGATAAAGATCGTTGAGGTCGGAGGTGGCAAAGCGGCCACCATCCAATGGCACCAATGGACGAAGATCCGGAGGAATGACCGGAACCACCTTCATGATCATCCATTCAGGACGATTGCCCGATTCAATGAAATTCTCGACCAGTTTCAGCCGTTTCATCAGCTTCTTGGACTTCAGCTCAGAGGTGGTTGTCGCCAGATCTTCGCGAAGATCAACGGCAATCTTGGCCATATCCATACCTGCCAGAAGCTCAAAAATGGCTTCCGCACCAATCATGGATGTGAACGCGTCTTCACCAAATTCGTCAACGGCCAGCATGAAATCTTCTTCTGAAAGAAGCTGATGCTCCTTCAAAGATGTCAGGCCCGGTTCGGTAACGATATAGTTTTCAAAGTACAGGACGCGCTCAATATCCTTGAGGGTCATGTCAAGCAGCGTACCGATGCGGCTTGGCAGGGACTTCAAGAACCAGATATGCGCGACGGGCGCAGCCAATTCGATATGGCCCATGCGCTCACGGCGAACGCGCGACAGCGTCACTTCAACGCCGCATTTTTCGCAAATGATGCCCTTGTATTTCATCCGCTTGTATTTGCCGCAAAGACATTCATAGTCCTTGATTGGACCAAAAATACGCGCGCAGAAAAGGCCGTCACGCTCTGGTTTGAACGTACGGTAATTGATTGTTTCCGGTTTCTTTATCTCGCCAAATGACCAGGAAAGAATTTTCTCCGGTGACGCAATCGAAATCCGGATGGAATCGAAGGTCTGTACCGGCGCTTGCTGGTTGAATAGGTTCATGACCTCTTGGTTCATGCCTGTCTCCTTCGTGGGGAGCTACCCCTTTGCGACGTTGTGTGCCAGCCATTGCACACCTGCCGTCTGAAACGCATTGTGCTGCCTCGGGCAGCTTAATTCGAATGATCCAAAATCACCCGAAAGCAGCGCGCCTGCCCTTTTGGGCGGCGCGCTGTATCTCTTTTACTCTGCCGCGTCCGGCAATTGTTGCGTCTCGTCGGTCTGCTCAATCCTGGTGTTTTCCAGTTCTACATTGAGACCCAGCGAACGCATTTCCTTGACCAGAACGTTGAAGCTTTCCGGGATACCCGCTTCAAACGTGTCATCGCCACGCACGATCGCTTCATACACTTTGGTACGCCCCGCGACGTCATCCGATTTAACCGTCAACATTTCCTGCAAGGTGTATGCAGCCCCATAGGCTTCGAGTGCCCAGACCTCCATCTCACCAAACCGCTGACCACCGAACTGTGCCTTACCACCCAGCGGCTGCTGTGTGACAAGCGAGTACGGACCGATCGAGCGCGCATGAATCTTGTCATCGACCAAGTGGTTGAGCTTGAGCATGTAGATGTAGCCAACCGTGACCTGACGGTCGAACTGTTCACCCGTACGCCCGTCATAGAGCGTTGACTGACCAGATTCGTTCAGGCCTGCCTTGAGCAACATCTCATTGACATCCGCTTCCACTGCACCGTCGAAAACCGGTGTTGCAATGTAAACGCCGTCCTTGGTCTGTTGCGCCAGACGAATGATGGATGCATCATCATATTGCGCAGTCGGCTCACCCTTTGGACCCGAACCGATGACATCATCGATCGTCGCACGAAGAGGCGCTATTTCACCCGTCTCTTCGTAAGCTTCCAGCAGAGACCCGATACGCTTGCCCATACCGGCACAAGCCCAACCCAGATGGGTTTCGAGAATCTGTCCCACGTTCATGCGTGAAGGAACACCAAGAGGGTTCAAAACGATATCAACATGCGTGCCATCTTCAAGGAACGGCATGTCCTCAATCGGCACAATGCGTGAAATCACACCCTTGTTGCCATGACGGCCGGCCATCTTGTCGCCAGGCTGCACCTTGCGTTTGACCGCAACGAACACCTTGACCATCTTCATGACACCCGGAGGCATCTCGTCTCCGCGCTGGACCTTTTCAACCTTGTCCATGAAACGCTGTTCAAGACGGGTCTTGGAGTCATCATACTGGGCACGCAGCGCTTCGATCTCGCCCTGAAGCTTTTCGTCTTCAACAGCAAACATCCACCACTGGGACCTGGGGTATTCCTGCATGACATCGGAGTCGACGACAGTACCCTTCTTGAAGCCCTTCGGACCGGCAATTGCCGGTTTTCCGGCAAGTGTTTCCGACAGGCGACCGTAAACGTTACGGTCAAGAATGGCCTGTTCGTCGTCCCTGTCCTTGGCGAGGCGTTCAATTTCCTCACGCTCGATGGCCATGGCGCGTTCGTCTTTTTCCACACCGTGGCGGTTAAAGACGCGAACTTCCACAACAGTACCAAAGGTTCCAGGTGGCATGCGCATCGATGTGTCCCGGACATCCGAGGCCTTTTCACCAAATATGGCACGCAGAAGTTTTTCTTCCGGTGTCATCGGGCTTTCACCCTTTGGTGTGATCTTGCCAACCAGAATATCACCAGGTGTGACTTCAGCACCAATATAGACGATACCGGCCTCATCCAGATTCTTCAGTGCTTCTTCCGAAACATTGGGAATATCACGGGTGATTTCTTCCGGACCTAGCTTGGTGTCGCGGGCCATGACTTCAAACTCATCAATGTGAATTGATGTGAAGACATCATCGCGCACGATCCGTTCTGACAGAAGGATCGAATCCTCGTAGTTGTAACCATTCCAGGGCATGAACGCGACAAGCACGTTACGACCAAGAGCCAGATCACCCAGAGCTGTCGAAGGACCATCGGCAATGATGTCACCCTTGTGGATGGCATCACCGACATTCACCAGTGGACGCTGGTTGATGCAGGTATTCTGGTTTGACCGCTGGAATTTCTGCAGCGAATAGATGTCAACGCCCGAAATCGATGCATCTATGTCATCTGTTGCACGGATAACGATACGCGTCGCATCAACCTGATCGACGATACCCGTGCGGCGCGCTGCAATGGCAGCGCCCGAGTCACGTGCCACGATCGGTTCCATGCCGGTACCGACAAATGGCGCTTCAGCCCGAACGAGCGGAACGGCCTGACGCTGCATGTTCGAACCCATCAAGGCACGGTTGGCGTCATCGTTTTCGAGGAATGGAATGAGCGCTGCCGCGACAGAAACAAGCTGCTTTGGCGACACATCCATCAAGTCAATCGTATCACGCGGAGCCAGCATAACATCGCCGGCATGACGACACACAACAAACTCTTCAACGAATGAACCATCCTCATTGAGAACGGAATTGGCCTGAGCCACGTGGAACTTGGCTTCTTCCATAGCTGACAGATAGAGCACTTCGCTGGTCACTTTGCCTTCGATGATGCGTCTGTATGGGCTTTCGATGAAACCATATTTGTTGACACGGGCAAAAGTTGCCAGAGAGTTGATCAGACCGATATTCGGACCTTCAGGTGTTTCAATCGGGCAGATACGACCATAGTGGGTCGGATGCACGTCTCGCACTTCAAAGCCGGCACGCTCACGTGTCAGTCCGCCGGGCCCAAGTGCCGAAAGGCGACGCTTATGGGTGATTTCCGAAAGCGGATTTACCTGGTCCATGAACTGAGACAGCTGTGAAGAACCAAAGAACTCGCGAACGGCAGCAGCAGCTGGTTTGGCGTTGATCAGATCCTGCGGCATGACCGTGTCGATTTCGATCGAGGACATTCTTTCCTTGATCGCCCGTTCCATGCGCAGCAGGCCAAGGCGATACTGATTTTCCATCAGTTCGCCCACAGAGCGAACGCGGCGATTGCCGAGGTTGTCGATATCGTCGATTTCGCCCTTGCCATCACGCAGTTCTACCAGCGTCTTGACGACGGCCAGAATATCGTCCTTGCGCAGCACACGAACAGTGTCCTCTGCATCAAGGTCCAGTCGCATATTCATCTTGACGCGGCCAACGGATGACAGGTCATAACGCTCGGAATCGAAGAACAGCGAATTGAACATCGCCTCAGCCGAATCCATTGTCGGTGGTTCACCTGGACGCATGACCCGATAGATATCGAACAAGGCTTCCTGGCGATTGTTGTTCTTGTCTACCGACAATGTGTTGCGGATATAGGCACCGACATTGATGTGGTCGATATCGAGAATGGGAAGTTCGGTAAAGCCGGCCTCCACCAGAATCGGAAGCGTCTTCTCATCGATTTCGTCGCCGGCTTCCAGATAGATTTCACCGTTTTCCATGTTGACCATGTCACGGGCAAGATAGGTGCCGTACAGTTCTTCATCAGTCGACCTGAGCGCCTTGACGCCCTTCTCGGTCAGCTGCTTGAGGAAGCGTGGCGTCAGTTTCTTGCCTGTTTCGGCAATCACTTCTCCACTGTCGGCATCGACGAGATCCATGACAGCCTTGGTGCCCTTGAGCACTTCAGGGTGGAACGGAATACGCCAGCCTTCACCTTCACGACTGTAAATGGAATAGTTGTAGAATGTATCGAGGATCTCCTCGCTGTCCATTCCAAGCGCCATCAGAAGCGACGTTGCGGGAATCTTCCTGCGCCGGTCAATACGTGCATGCACGATGTCTTTGGCGTCAAATTCGATGTCGAGCCATGAACCGCGGTAGGGAATGACACGCGCAGCAAAAAGCAATTTGCCAGACGAATGGCTTTTGCCCTTGTCGTGGTCAAAGAAGACACCTGGTGAACGGTGCATCTGCGATACGATCACGCGTTCCGTGCCGTTGACAACAAATGTACCATTACCCGTCATGAAGGGCATGTCACCCATGTAGACGTTTTGTTCCTTGATGTCCTTGATGGACTTCGCGCCCGTATCCTCGTCAATATCAAAGACGATCAAACGCAACGTCACCTTCAGCGGTGCTGCGTAAGTCAGATCGCGCTGACGACATTCTTCAACATCGAATTTGGGCGGTTCGAATTCATAGGAAACAAATTCCAGCATCGAGGCGCCGGAAAAATCGGAAATCGGGAATACAGACCTGAATACGGACTGCAAACCTTCATCACCGCGCCCGCCTTCGGGCTCATCCACCATGAGAAACTGGTCATAGGATGCCTTTTGAACCTCGATCAGATTCGGCATCTCAGCGACTTCAGGAATTTTACCGTAGACTTTGCGTACGCGCCTGCGACCGTTAAACGAGAGGGTCTGAACCATCGTCGCTCCTTGTATCTTGCATCCGGGCCTGCAATTAACGAAACCTCTGGCCAGGGGGGCTTCGAATAAAGGGTCTTTGAGAACCCATTACCCAAGAGCCATTTTCAGGCTCTTGGGTAATCTGTTCCTCGTATAACAGCGTCAGAGGCGGAACCTGAAAAGGCTCCGCCTCGAAACAATCATACAGTCGATTATTTAACTTCGACTTTAGCACCAGCAGCTTCGAGCTTGGCTTTAAGCTCTTCAGATTCTGCCTTGGAGATACCTTCCTTGACTGCCTTTGGAGCAGCTTCGACCAAGTCCTTGGCTTCTTTCAGGCCGAGACCTGTAATAGCGCGGACTTCCTTGATGACGTTGATCTTCTTGTCACCAGCTTCGGTCAAAATTACATCAAACTCAGTCTGTTCTTCAGCAGCAGCGGCATCGCCACCACCAGCAGCTGCAACTGCAGCAGCAGGTGCGGCTGCAGAAACACCCCAATGTTCTTCAAGCATCTTGGAAAGCTCAGCAGCTTCCATGACAGTCAGGTTCGAAAGGTCTTCAACGATCTTTGCCAGATCAGCCATAATTTAGTTTCCTTACACGTTCGGTTCGAACTGGTTATTAACAGCGAAGTTCCGCTTAGGCGGCTTCGTCCTTCTGGGCATAAGCATTCATCACGCGAGCAAGCTGAGCTGCCGGCGCGCTGACAACCTGAGCGATACGTGTTGCAGGCGTAGAAATCATGCCAACAAGTTTCGCACGCAACTCGTCAATTGAAGGCAGTGAGGCCAGAGCCTTGACACCATCAACATCGAGTTCGGTTGATCCCATCGCTCCACCAAGTACAACGAGCTTGTCGTTGGCCTTGGCAAATTCGACGATTACTTTCGGAGCTGTTACAGGGTCGCTGCTATAAGCAATGACTGTCTGTCCCTCGAAGAGATTGGAAATCCCTTCTGACTCCGTGCCCTGAAGAGCAATTTTAGCCAAGCGGTTCTTCGCGACTTTGACCGTGCCTCCGGCATCACGCATTTTCGAACGAAGATCGTTCATCTGCGCTACCGAAAGGCCAGCATAGTGGGCCACAACGACAGAAGCAGAGGCTTTGAAGGCCTCGTTCAGTGATGTGACGAATTCGCGTTTTTCCGCTCTTTCCACTGCCACTCTCCAGTTGACAGGAACACATGTTCCGGTCGGTTTTTGCCTTGCCGCAAGGAGCCATTCTCGACCCACAAGCGACGCTTGAGGATCCTGTCCCCCCGAGCCAGATAGAGCATCCGACACAAAGGCAATTGAGCTCGAACCGAATTGCAAAGCGCATAACGCCTTAAATTTCGGATCTAACCCGTCTCATGCGGGCAAAGTGATTAAGGTAAACCACCCGCAATCTCGGACAGGAAAACCGGACCAGATGGCCCGGGTTTTTTTCGGCCCGAGGGCCGAAAAACTGTTCAGACCGAAAACATTCGGTCAAATTTCATAACCGGTCAGGCAGATGCCAGACTGGATGGATCGACTTTGACACCAGTGCCCATGGTCGACGAAATGGCAATACGCTTGACGTAATTGCCCTTTGCACCAGCAGGCTTTGCCTTGTAAACGGCGTCCGTAAAAGCCTTGATATTTTCTTCAATGGCCTTCGTGTCGAAAGACGCTTTGCCAACACCTGCATGGACAATGCCGGCTTTCTCGACGCGGAACTCGACGGCTCCACCCTTTGAAGCCTTGACTGCCTCAGTCACATCATTGGTGACGGTACCGACTTTCGGGTTTGGCATCATTCCGCGCGGACCAAGCACCTTGCCCAGACGACCGACCAGCGGCATCATGTCAGGTGTTGCAATGCAACGATCGAAATCAATTTTTCCACCCTGAACGGCTTCGAACAGATCTTCCGCGCCAACGATATCAGCACCGGCAGCCTTTGCTTCATCAGCCTTGGCGTCACGCGCGAAAACCGCGACGCGTACCGAGCGGCCAGTGCCATTTGGCAGGTTGACCACACCGCGGACCATCTGATCAGCGTGACGCGGATCAACACCCAGGTTCATCGCAACTTCTATCGTTTCATCGAATTTAGCTGTCGCACGTTCTTTCACCATGCTGACGGCATCGCTCAAACCATAGAGCTTTGTTACGTCAACACCTTCACGGACTTTCTGTGTGCGTTTTGTTGTCTTGGCCATCGTCTTATCCTGTCACTTCCAGACCCATGGAGCGGGCAGAGCCCTCAACCATCGCCATTGCACCTTCAACGTCAGCCGCATTCAGGTCTTTCATCTTGGCTTCAGCAATGCTGCGCACCTGATCCCGTGTGATGGTTCCGGCATTTACGCGGCCAGGTTCTTTTGAACCGGACTTCAGCTTTGCTTCCTTCTTCAGGAAGTAGCTGACAGGCGGCTGCTTCATGGCGAAGGTAAAAGATTTATCCTGGAAATAGGTGATGACGCACGGAATGGGCGTACCCTTTTCCATTTCCTGCGTAGCAGCATTGAACGATTTACAGAATTCCATAATATTGATGCCGCGCTGACCCAGCGCAGGACCGATGGGCGGCGAAGGATTTGCTGCGCCTGCAGGAACCTGCAGTTTCAGCTGACCTGCAACTTTTTTAGCCATTTCTCTCTGCCTTTACATAGGGAACCGCATGGCGATTCCGTTTCATGTTCTGTTCTGCGACAGGCTCACCTGTCAGTCAGACCATTGCCGGAAATCCGGCGGCTGCGGTTGCGTGGTTCGGACCAGGACCGGCTAAGCCCGGGCTCCTCCCACGCGATTTACGGACAACGTCCGCAAATAGTTCAGATCAGACTTTTTCAACCTGACCGTATTCAAGCTCAACCGGGGTAGCGCGCCCAAAGATGGACACCTCAACCTTCAGGCGTGAACGCTCTTCATCAACATCCTGCACTGTCCCTGAGAACGATGCGAATGGACCGTCGGAAACCCTGATCTGCTCACCAATCTCAAAAGAAATGGATGGCTTGGGCCGATCGACACCCTCCTGAATTTGCATCAGAATCTGGTCTGCTTCAGAATCAGGGATAGGCACTGGCCGGTTCTCCGACCCGAGAAACCCGGTTACCTTCGGTGTATTCTTGATCAGATGATAGGCTTCATCCGTAAGAACGGCACGCACCATGACATAACCCGGAAAGAACTTGCGCTCCGAGTCGACCTTGCGTCCGCGCCGCACTTCAACGAACTTTTCCGTCGGAACAAGTATCTTTTCGAACAGATGATCAAGCCCTTTGGCCCGCGCCTGCTCCTCGATGGACTCGGCGACCTTCTTTTCGAAATTCGAATATGCGTGGACGATGTACCAACGCGCTGCCATTATAGTCTCCTGCCCGCATCAACCGCCAACGTTTAAAACCAGCCCTACGAGCCAGCCAAGAAGTTGATCAGCTGCAAAGAAAAATATCGCTGCCAGGATCACCATAACAAGCACCATCACAGTAGAGATCATTGTCTCCCGCCTTGAAGGCCATGTCACTTTGGACGTTTCGGCGCGCACCTGCTGCAGAAACGTAAATGGATTAGTCTTGGATGCCATTAAATTGCTCACGCATTTACGGCACGTAAAAAGAGCCTCAGCCCTACGCGCCGCGTGTCTGTTTCATCCTTAATAGTCGCCGATTCTAAAAACCACAAGGGGTATCGGCAATTTATTGAGAGCTATGACTGAATCTGGTGTTTTGAGGGTTTGAAGGTTGGTGGCGTATCTGGTTGATTTGTTGTTGCGAGACAGCAACCCAACCGAAGGAGATACACCACCATGGAAGCGACTAACATTTTTGAT
>Ga0208648_1001451_pt1 | contig 19223 bp, 18 predicted proteins | sample AntAceMetag02UKL_FD_184772 | JGI IMG/M metagenome (GOLD analysis project Ga0208648, IMG submission 184772) | Saline lake microbial communities from Ace Lake, Antarctica - Antarctic Ace Lake Metagenome 02UKL (SPAdes) (version 2) | ecosystem: Environmental > Aquatic > Non-marine Saline and...
TCACCATAGTTATCAGCTGAGAAAAAGCGCGTGTTTGCGAGGTTTACGCCTGCGCGCTAGTTTTGTCAGGAAGAAGGGCTAAAAACCGATCCATGATGAAAGTCAAAAAAATGAGCTGAATGGTTACGTTTATAGAACACAACTTTTCAATCCTGCAGACATTGATAATGTTAAGGCAATACAAGCTAAATACAAAGTACAAACTTTATCTTCTTATTTGGGTAAAGCCGCTAAAGAATCTACAGCTTCTGTGGAATTCATAAAACCTTTAACTCCAGCTGAAGAAAAAACCTCTTTAGAGTTTTTTAATATTATGAATTATGTGATGAACTTTTGCCCGACAAACCCATCCGAAGCTGCATTGATGGAGCGTTTTGCTAAAATTGGCATTGGAGCAGGAAAAACAATTGATTTCACAACACTTTCACCAAAAGTTAAAGGTGCTATGGAAGCTGGAATTAAAGAAGTGTGGGAGGTTACTTTTACGGAATTAATGAAAAAATTTGACAAAGGCGAATTAACATCTGGTGACGTATTTGGTACAAGAAGTTATTTAAAGGGCAACTATTTATACAGAATGGCTGGTGCCGTATTAGGCATCTATGGAAACTCTAAAGAGGAAGCTATTTATCCATTTTATGCTGTAGATTCAGAAGGTAATAAATTGGATGCCGTAACAAATAAATACACTTTACATTTTAAAGATGGTGATTTTCCTCCTGTAAATGCATTTTGGTCTTTAACCATGTACACTTCACCCCAAAGTTTAATGGTAGCTAACCCAATACATCGTTATTTAATTAATTCACCTATGTTACCTGAATTAAAAAAAGATAAAGATGGCGGTATCACACTTTATCTTCAAAATGAATCTCCTGGAAAAGACAAAGAATCAAATTGGTTGCCTGCTCCTAAAGGACCATTTAGAGCTGTTATGAGGTTGTATTGGCCAAAACCAGAAGCTTATAATGGTACTTGGAAAAAACCAGAGATACACCTTGTGAAATAAAACACTTGGAGACCAAGTGAAATTATGGAAGTGAAGTAGTCGTATTAAACTAATAATGAAAAGGGTTGCCGATTGGTAACCCTTTTTTTGTTGGTCAGCTAACTAATATTATCCGGCATTTATAATCAAAATAGAATATCCGGCTTCGTTACAAGAAAACTGCAAGAAAACTGGGATCAGGTCTTTGATTTATGAAAACACCACCACTATACCTATAATTGGGTCTGTCATGCTTACTGCCAGAGTGAAAAGGCAGAGTGAAAAGGGGTCAGAGCCCTTTTTACAGTCTTAAGGTCAGGTACGCGTTCTGGACTAGTCACAAAATGCTTATGTTCAAGCAACTTTATTTACACAGAAACCGCATAACCCAATGGGGCAAAATGCAATTTAATTTTCAACTCACACAAAGACTTAACATGTTAGCATAGGTCTGCTTTTAGGTAAGAGCGGACATTCCAACAAACAATTTTCAATCGATATAAATGATTCTATTGATTTTCGAGTGTAAAGCAGAATTTGAGCGCAAGACACTTTATTCTGTGCCATATATCTCAATCATCTAAAAACCTATGACCACATTGACAGAAAGTACAGCAGCAACACAATTATGGGAATTAGTAGCACTTAATGAATACCGCTTGCCGGAAAGCCCGGTTGCGCAAGCAGCTGGCAGTGGTCTTGCCTTATATAAACGCTGGTTTAAGAGCCGGCAAAGTGCGCCCAGTGCCAGCTTAATAAAACCCTCGGAGTTAAATGCTTTAACAGATCAACAGCTGGAACAGATCGCCCCCGAGTCAGATTTTGAACCCGCAATTGCAGCAATAAACCGGGCATTACACGATTGGCTTGCCGAGGAGAATCCTACTGAAGCCGTTATTGTAATACTCGCACCACCGCATAGTGCATATGCAGAAATTTTCAAATTATGGGCACAACAACGGGCATGGCGCTTACTGCAAGCACCCAATATTGAGCAAATCAGTACTCATGATCCAGCTTGGCTAAATGCACTAACTAGTTCATCTAGCCCTTGGGTATTAACCCATCTTGAACAGTGTTTTTTACGCCATGCCTCAGGAATGCATTTACTACGCAGCTTTTTAAATGCTGCCACCAGCGGTACTTTAGGCAAAGGCATTATTGTCTGTGATAGTTGGGCCTGGGCTTTTATACAACATATCTGGCCAGGCCGATTACCGGTAATGCTGACGTTTCAGGCTTTTGATCAGCAACGGCTAACGCAATTGTTTACCCGAGCTATACACTCTAACACCAAAAATCAGTATATAGTTCGCCAATCTGTAGATGGCGAGGATATCATTCCTGCCGAACAGACCGGAGAAGATCTAAAAATCAGCCCGCTTCTCCAGCACCTTGCTATGTATGCCAGAGGTAATGCGGGTATAGCCAATGGAATCTGGCGCGCAAATCTTGAAGCTGAAATTAATCCCCCCGGCACTGAGGTAGTAAAGCAGAAGACAGAAACACTATGGATTCTTCCCTGGCAACAATTGCACCACCCTGATGTTGAAGCCTATGTTAAGCGTGATGAAATCTTTATTCTGCATGCCTTATTAATTCACAATGGCCTGACCAGCGAACAGTTAGCACGGGTCATCCTGCTCGCAGAGTCTCAGTTACTTGCCAAACTATTTTATTTACAAGCAGCTAATTTAGTTGCTGAACAATCGGGACACTGGCTGGTGACAGCTCAAGCTTATCCAGCTATACGTGAATTATTGTTAACTAGTGATTATTTAGTCGATCAACTTTAGGAAAACATTATGCCCAAATCTGCTGATTTGCAAAACCTTCTGATGGGACTAAGTCAGGCCTCTTTGATTCAAGTAGCGCTTATTGTTGGCGCAGCCTGGCTATTAATAAAGCTGAATCATTATAGCCAGTCATGGTTGACCAATATTCACCCCGGTACACTACGCAATTCTTTACTGGCGCTAGCTCCAATTTTTCAGTTAGTCATTATTTGCGTAGCAATCGCCTTGATTATCCCCTTGCTAATTAAACCGACTTTTGAAAATCTAGCAGCCATTTTTGGCGCTCTGGGTCTGGCATTAGGTTTTGCCTTTAAGGACTATGTCAGCAGTCTGGTAGCTGGGGTGGTTACGCTTTATGAAATGCCTTATAAGCCAGGCGACTGGATTGAAATAAATGGTGTTTACGGCGTGGTACAAACCATTAAAATGCGTAGCCTAAAAATTATCACGCCCGATGATACTGTTGTTATTATTCCGCACCTCAAATTATGGGACCAATTACTGTTTAATTCGAACGACAGCGGGCCTAATCTGCAATGTATCGCTAATTTTTATTTAAATCCCCAGCATGATGCCGCGCAGATCAGGCAAATGCTTTACGATGTTGCCTTAAGCAGTCCTTTTATTCAGCTCACTCAGCCAATTCAGGTCATTGTTTTAAATAAACCCTGGGGCACACATTATCGTCTGAAAGCCTATCCGGTGGATCTACGTCAACAGTTTGGTTTTGTCAGCGATTTAACGCTACGGGGTAAAGCCGCTTTAGACTCAGTAAATGCCGAATTAACAATTATCCCTGTAGGTTTTGTTAATAACTGAATACAAATCAAGGTCAAATTTTTGTTCCGCGCGACTGAATGAAGCAAAAAAGGCAAAAAAGGAAGGCAAAAAAGGGGTCAGGCCTTACAAATTACATTTTGAATTACTCTCTTCAAATAACTTTACAGCCCGACTCACTGTAGCATAACTAACACCAAAACTCTTACCGACTTCATATAAAGTATAGTGCCCACTCAAATAAGCCTTCGCCATCGATTCTTGGCGATGACTGTATTTTCGTTTGTAATATTCAATGGGTTTGGGCGGTGCCTGTTTTTGCTTTTTCGGTATGTCTTTCAATGATTGCTCAGGGTTAAGCTTACATTGCACGCCTGCTACGAATTCGTCTGTTCCTAAATAGATTTGATTTTTAAGGGATTCCCAGGGCGATGGCTGACTTTTTCCAGCCCGTACAAATTCACGATACCTTCCCTCAGCTTCGTTTTTATTTTCTGAAAAACAAGATAGTATCCAGTCTGTCGTGAGACAAGCTTCATTTTCTTTGAATCCTGCTGTTGCTCGATAGCTACTCCATTTCCAGTCTTTAGCTGAGCTGACCATGCGCGCCCTGACCGGATTTAAGACAATATACCTCGATAACTCTAGTAAATAACTGTCCTTTTCAACCAAAATCGCCTTGTACCTTCCTTGAAAGACATGACCGACTCTTTTATGGGTTCGATTATAACCTTGGGTATACGTGCCATTGATGTATTTCATGCCTTTGGACAAACTGGGTGTGCCCGTTTCGATTAATAAGTGGTAATGATTGCTCATCAGGCAATAAGCATGACAGTACCAATCATAACGGTTACAGGCTTTATGCAATAATTTTAAAAAAGCAATTCGGTCATCGTCGTCGACGTAGATATCTTCGCGGGCATTTCCTCTGGACGTTACATGATACAGACCACCCGCGAATTCTATTCTCAATGGTCTTGCCATCTTTTAATCCTAAGTGAAATAAAATTCAATGGTAAGGTGATCCTTACTCTTTGTCAAATGTAAGGCCTGACCCCTTTATCGTTATTATTCAACACGCTTAATGTAGCAATTATCATAAATCAAAGACCTATCTCAGTTTTTTTCTTTTAGGCTATTTTGGTTAATTCGCATAAGTATCAATGAAGAAGTAAGCAGTAATTCCACAACTGGCTATAATAACAAAAGCCCTCACATACTGTTGAGATAGCCGCTTAGAAATATGAGCTGCTACATACCCTCCCACCAGGGTTCCGATAAGAACACTCCCCCCTTCATGCCAAGAAATCACACCATCATAGATAAACAAAGCTATAGCTATTAATGACACGACAGAAGAAATAACAAGTTTCATACCGTTCATAGCATTGATATTGGAATGTCCAGCCAATGCAAGATAACTGAGGGCGATTATCCCAAGCCCGGCATTGAAAAAACCACCATAGATACACACGCCTAACAACATCAAGAACAGCAATAAATGCCCAAAAAAGGGTGCATGTCGGTGATGTGACGCGAGTCGCTTCAAAATACTATTAATCTTTCCGCCAAAGATAAACAAGAATGTTGCAATTAAGAGCAACCAAGGGATAGATTCACGAAACAGTGACTCGGGTGTTCGGAGCAACAGCCAAGCACCTAAAAACCCACCAATTAGGCTTATTAGAATTAATTGCGGTAATTCTTTCTTGTGAACATATAGATCATCTCGAAATGCATAAGCACCACTAAGATACCCTGCGCACGAAGCAAAGGTATTGGTTGCATTAGCACTAATTGGTGATACGCCTACAAAGAGCAAAGCTGGGAATGTGATGAAACTTCCTCCTCCGGCTAATGAGTTGAGAACACCACCGAAAAAACCTGCGCCGAAAAGAAATAGCAATTCAAACAACACAGCTAACAATCACCTGGGTATTTCATCATTTTTTATAGCCTAACTATATATTATTTATCAGGCACATTCGCTCCGAAAAGCTGATATTACCCCGGTTTTCATGCACCTTGCCTGCCTTTTTTATTATCAGGGCAATTTACCTCAAAAATTTGATATTAGCCTGTCAATCAGGTAAACGTGCTTGTATATATTTACGACAGCTTAAATGCAACAAAACGCCATGCTAACACAAATAAACAGCCCATTACCGGGTTTTATTTTGCAAAATTTATAGCAGTTTATAGAGTAAGGTCTTTAGTTGATGATTATTAAAAATCACTTTCTGATTATGACGTTAGCTAATTCATTCCTGATAGATCTAGTCGCACTATCCTTCATCTTGTAGTGATTATTCAACAAGCATAATGTAGCAATTATCATAAATCAAAGACCTGACCCTGATCTTTCACTTGCCAGTTCTACATCTAATTTCTGCCAAGTTTTTATATTGTGAGATGCTGTTGACCTTGGAGTCTTGCCTATCCTGTATTGATTAGAAACTTCCTTTTTTAGCTCATCAAGATTTTGGTTGGCTGATTCATCTGCAGTCACTTTCAAAGGTTGAACGTATTTCAATGAGAGTTTTTTTCACCAGCACCGACGAAAAGTACAGTAACAAATTCCTCGTTTCTGTCAGAAATAACCTCTCCTAACCCCCAACCTTCTTTTGTCGAGTGTTTCACCCGTTCACCTTTTTTATATTCCATACGTATCTCTCTTGCTCCTAACCATATTATTATCAGGCACATTCGCACCGAAAAGCTGATATTACCCCGGTTTTCATGCACCTTGCCTGCCTTTTTTATTATCAGGGCAATTTACCTCAAAAATTTGATATTAGCCTGTCAATCAGGTAAACGTGCTTGTATATATTTACGACAGCTTAAATGCAACAAAACGCCATGCTAACACAAATAAACAGCCCATTACCGGGTTTTATTTTGCAAAATTTATAGCAGTTTATAGAGTAAGGTCTTTAGTTGATGATTATTAAAAATCACTTTCTGATTATGACGTTAGCTAATTCATTCCTGATAGATCTAGTCGCACTATCCTTCATCTTGTAGTGATTATTCAACAAGCATAATGTAGCAATTATCATAAATCAAAGGCCTGACCCCTTTATCTGAGTATCTGAGAATACAGCATGGCAAAAATAAGGGAAAATAGGCATGAAATGGGCAAAAAAGAACCCATGGAGATTCATTTATTCTGAATCCATCCGTCATCACATGCTGAACTGCCCGAACGCGAACAAATCGGCAGTCTTATCGAAAAGCTATCTTCATAGCAAAACACCCGTGTAAAATCACAGGCCGGGCTTGTCCAACAAACGGTTCAGATCGTGGCTTCGCACTGCGCGCGAATCACGATCTAACCTTATTCGTTATGCATATGTAATTATTGCTGATCATTGTATTGCATTAGATATACTTTATGGCTTTTATTAATAGGTTTTTCACATTTGTTAGCAGAAAGTAGATAGCCTAAACGAGTATGGCCTTCAACTAATTGGTAACTTCCTGATATATCAGCATAAGAAGGAGTGACACAGTCTTTAAATGATTCAACATCCATTACAATAGGTGGAACTCTCCAAGTGTTATTTGACTCCCAATATTTTTTATCTTCAGCAACGCAATTAAATTGTGTGTATGCATTATATTTTGAGCCTTCAATCACATAGCTATGATATGACTCAATGATATTTACAGACTCAATTGCAATTGCTGAGAATGATAGATCAACTAACTCAAACCTTACATTGTTGTAATTTATCCAGCCGTAATTATCAACTGTATGCCCATTATAGTAATGTATATATAGCCACTGTTCTAAAACTGGCTTCGGGATTTTGTATGTTTCATTTATTCTTTTGTAGTAGTTGTCGACATCTTCATCATTTACATCAATATGATCAAAGTTCTTATTAGGTTTTAACGATTTCCATGAAGGAGATGTCCTTTCCCACTGTGAATCATCAATAAATAAGTTTCTAATTTGAACTTCGGACATGTCATTCATGGTTGTTACTTATTTGCATAACGCCGAGTTGACAGGCGATTTTGCCTGATAATGGATACGGAGTATCTGATTATCAGGCATAAATCGTCCTGTCGAACGTTTGGTTCTCAGGGAGCGTAGCGACTGAGGGCCATACGTTCGACAGGTTCCCTGTCAACTCGGCATTCTCAGGCAATTTGCCTTAATAAATTGATATTAGCCTGTCAATCAGGCAAACGTGCTTGTATATATTTACGACAGCTTAAACGCAACAAAACGCCATGTTAACACAAAAAAACAGCCCATTACCGGGTTTTATTTTGCAAATAACGTCTTAATAAATCCAGCGCATAAATAGCTGCCTGATTTTGTTTACGCGTGCTTGAACCAGCGATTGAACGCTGTTTATGTATAGCTCCTGAGGGAGTCAGTAGCAAGGTAAAGAGTATAATATTTTGGTCTTTTTGCTGAAATTGTTCAGTATTACCCTCGTACAACTGAACCAGGACCAACTTAGTTCCATGCTGTTGTTGTCTATTCTCGGCAATGCTTACAGCAGCATTCAGGTAATCCGCTATAGCCAGCTTTTCAGTCTGTTGTTGCAGGGATTGATTAAAAATCGAGCTGATCAGCCAGGGCTGTGCGATACATTTTGCAGCAATGAGTCCCTGAGAGGCTGTTTCCTGAACCGACAGGGTAAGCTGCTGCTGGCGCATTAATTGACTGATCACATCCACAAGCCCACCCTGAGAATCATCTAAACCCTCAATGGCAAAGATATAATCACCAATACTCTCTGCAACCCGATTAACCGTTGCTCTTACTAGCTGTTGCTCGATATCACTCGGGAAAATAAGTTTGGTTTGCACATCGTCAATTGCGGCGCGAAAACCCAGTTGCACGCCCTCAGGCAATATCAGAGTATTGAGTTTTTGCTGTAAATCGGATTCACCAATACCCACAGATCGCAAGGTAATCAACTGCTCTGGCTGTAAAAAAAAACGCTGCAATAATTGGCTAGCAATTGTTGCTGCAAACATATTCTTCATTTCATAGGGCACGCCAGGAACAAAGACAAACCAGCATTGATTGTACTGCAATGAAAAACCCGGTGCCGTACCCCATTCATTATCAATACGTAGCGATCCCTGTGGAAAAAAAGCCTGTTTACGATTGATATCCACCATATCGCGTTTTCGACAACTAAAATAGTGAGTGATTTGTTCTAATGCTACTGTGTCTAATTGCAAAGGCTGTGCGAATGCTTCCGCTACCGCCTGTGCTGTCAGGTCATCGATGGTTGGCCCCAGACCGCCGGTACAAATACAGAAATCTGCACGTAAGGATATGTCTTGTAGCAGATTTTTTAAATCAGTTAAATTATCGCCAACGGCGCTATGTCGTTTAACAACAAAGCCCATTTGCACAAGTTTTTGTGATAGCCATGCCGCATTCGTATCAACCGTCTGGCCGCTAACGATTTCTTCGCCTTGAGAAAATATTTCTGCTATTGCTTGCATAAATATCACCTGCTTTTATAGATAATCCAATCTATATCTTTATAGCAAGCATGTTATCCAGGGCAATTCTGGCATATTTTGCCTCTGCTTCAGCAACTGATATTCGATTAACCACATGTCCAGCGACCAGATTTTCGAGAATCCAGGCCAGATGTTGCGGATCGGTACGAAACATAGTCGAACACATACTTAATGCCGGTGACATGAAATGTACATTTTTGCCATCCGCTTTACATTCATCATGTAAGCGATTGACTAAATTCAGCTCTGTTGCAACTAACCAGCGGGTATTAGGTTCAGCTTCGCGAACAATTTTTAAAATGACCTCGGTAGACCCGATAAAATCGGCTTTTTGACACACTTCAAAGCAGGCTTCAGGATGTGCAATTACTTTAGTTTCAGGATAGCGCTGTAAAAAAGCATCTATTTGTTCAGGTTGAAAAACCTGATGTACAGAACAATAACCGCCCCAAAGAATCATTTTTGCGTTACGGATTTGCTCTTCTGTCAAACCACCGAGTGGCTTGGTGAAGTCCCAGACCACCATCTCATCTAAAGGAATCCCCATTTTAAATGCTGTATTGCGGCCTAAATGCTGATCGGGGAAAAACAGTATTTTTTCCCGCTTTGCAAAACCCCATTCAAGAATTTTTTGCGCATTCGATGAAGTACAGACGATACCCTCATGTTGTCCGCAAAAGGCTTTTAAATCTGCAGCCGAATTAATATAAGTGACTGGAGTGACTACATTTTCGACATCAATAACTTTAGCCAACTCATCCCAGCAGCGCTGCACATTGACTTTATTCGCCATATCCGCCATTGAGCAGCCTGCAGCTAAATCTGGCAATATGGAAATCTGTTCAGGGCGTGACAAAATATCAGCGACTTCCGCCATAAAATGTACGCCACAAAAGACGATATATTCGGCATCGGATTCAGCAGCTTCGCGGGAGAGCTTTAATGAATCACCCGAAATATCTGCATGCTGGAATACTTCATCCCGTTGATAATGATGTCCTAAAACAATACATCGATTACCTAATGTGGCTTTCGCTTGCTGAATTTTTATTGCACATTCTTCATCGGAAAGTAATGCGTAGTCTTGAATAGCTAATGCAGTCATAATAATTCTCAAATAACTCTTTTTGTAGGGCGTGGCTTCAGCCCGCGCAAATATCTACCTGATTACCCATAACTCTCAGCTATCTTCGTCATTCCTGCATGCTTTTAGCAAGAATCTCGTGGCTTAAGCAAAGATTCCCGATAAAGCTTGTGCCCAGCTTGACTGGGTAGACTTCGGGAATGACGAGACTCTTAACATACTGATATTTTAAGATTTTTTAATTTGGCTGTGAGTTGTACGTAATCAGGAATATCTATGTAATTAAACGCGGGCTAAAGCCATGCCCTACACTTATATTAAGCGTCTTCGCTAACAATAGGTTTATGCAATCTAATATGCAATTCTTTTAATTGCTCTTCATTGATCACTGCCGGTGCATCAACTAATGGGCAAGCGGCGGATTGGGTTTTAGGAAAAGCAATGACTTCTCTAATTGAACTGGAACCGGTCATTAACATGACTAAGCGGTCTAATCCATAAGCCATACCACCATGCGGAGGACAACCATATTTTAGAGCTTCTAATAAGAAACCGAATTTATCATTCGCTTCCTTTTTACCTATGCCTAAAATTTCTAAAACTGTAGACTGCATGGCAGTTTTATTAATACGAATTGAACCACCCCCCACTTCCGTACCATTGAGCACAAGATCATAAGCACGCGATAAAGCCGCCCCCGGATCAGCTTTTAATTCTTCTTCAGAACAGCTAGGTGCGGTAAAAGGGTGATGGATGGCATTCCAACGCAGGCCTTTTTCATCCCACTCAAACATAGGAAAATCAACTACCCAAAGGGGTTTCCAGACACCTTCTAATAAGTTTAGATCCAAACCGATTTTTACGCGTAATGCGCCAATTGCTTCATTAACAATATTGGTTTTATCTGCACCAAAGAAAATCAGATCTCCCGTTTGTGCACCGGTTTTTTCTAAAACAGCTTCCCAGACTTCGGCCGGTGCAAATTTAACAATCGGTGATTGTAAGCCTTCAAGGCCAGCTTTACGATCATTGACTTTAATATATGCCAGACCTCTCGCCCCATAAATACTGACAAATTTGGTATAAGCATCGATGTCTTTACGGCTTATTTTTGCTCCATCAGGAATACGTAAGGCAACAACCCGTCCTTTGGGATCATTGGCTGGTCCTGAAAATACTTTAAACTCAACATCTTTCATTTCATCAGCAATATCCACTAACTCTAATGGAATACGTAAGTCAGGCTTATCAGAGCCAAACCGTGTCATCGCTTCTGCATGCGTCATGCGGGGAAATGGGTCGCCTAAATCAACATTAAGAATGTCTTTAAATAAATTACGCATCATGTCTTCCATGATAATCATAATTTTATCTTCATTCATAAAAGAGGTTTCAATATCCAGTTGAGTAAATTCAGGCTGTCTATCAGCGCGCAAATCTTCATCACGGAAACAGCGAACCACCTGATAATAGCGATCCATCCCGGCCATCATCAATAATTGTTTATATAATTGTGGAGACTGCGGCAAGGCGAAAAATGCATGCTTATGGGTACGACTGGGTACAATATAATCACGCGCACCTTCAGGCGTTGCCTTGGTTAAGATAGGCGTTTCCATTTCAAAGAATTCTTTCGAATCCAGGAAGTTTCGTAAATTACGTGTAACATCACGACGTATTTTCATTTTTTCCAGCATTGATGTTTTACGCAGATCAATATAACGATAACGTAAGCGCATTTCTTCGTTAACTTCTATGTCACTTTCAATCGGGAACGGGGGTGTCTCTGATTCATTCAATACTTCAACATGGCTGACAAGAATTTCAATTTCGCCAGTTGCCATATTCGGATTAACAGTGCCTTCCAGGCGTTCTCTGACAACTCCTTCAACTCGTAAAACATATTCACTACGCACACTTTCCGCGATAGCAAAGGTATCTACAGATTCTGGATTAAAAACTACCTGAACCAAGCCAGCACGATCTCTTAAATCGATAAAAATAACACCACCATGGTCGCGTCTTCTATGTACCCAGCCACACAGTTGAACTGCTTCACCTAAGTTATCTTTGTTTAATTCTCCGCACTTATGGGTACGCATATATCTTTTCTCTATTGATTGAATGTTTATTGACGCTATCGGCGTGTATCATTCTTACCGATAACTATACTTAATTTATTGACGACTACGACACTATTCAGCTTTACTGGTCTTAGCAGCAGGTGCTGATTTTTCACCGGCAACATTTTTTTTATTCCCGTTTTTAAAGTCAGTTTCGTACCAGCCGCCTCCCTTTAACCTAAAACCAGCCGCAGAAATTTTTTTCTTTAATTCTGGCTCATTACAGCTAGGACAGGTTACCAGCGGCTCTGCACTCATTTTCTGCAGGGCCTCATGCTCGTTACCACAAGCCTGGCACTGGTATTCATAAATTGGCATTTGCTACTCCGAAAAAGAAAAATAACTAGAAATATGGAGACTGATTTGCTTTTTTTCAATAAGCAAATCAAAATTAACCGTACATTTTAGTAATAAGCTCTTGTACAAGCAAGAAACAGCGGCTTGTATTCCAAAAAAAAACTCTTCCAGGTACAAAAATGCAACAAATAACGCTTACCCAACCCGACGACTGGCACTTGCATGTACGTACAGGTGAAATGCTAAAAACAGTGATTAATCATACAGCCAGGCAGTTTGCTCGCGCTATTATTATGCCTAATTTGCAACCCCCGGTGACCAATGTCAGCCAGGCACTAAGCTATCAGCAGGAAATTCAGCAAGCAACATCCGATCAGTATAACTTTACCCCGTTAATGGTGCTCTACTTGACCAATACAACGACAGTTAACGATGTCCAGCAAGCAGCAGATTCACCTGCTGTGCATGCCTTTAAACTCTACCCTGCTGGTGCGACAACCAATTCTGCCCAGGGCGTAACTGATCTTAATGCTGTTTTTCCCGTGTTTGCGGCTATGGAAGAACTTAATGTGCCACTGCTGGTACACGGTGAAGTGACAGACCCGGAAATAGATATTTTCGATCGCGAGCGTATTTTTATTGAGCAAAAGCTGAGTAGTATTCACCAACACTTTCCCCGTTTACGTATAGTACTGGAACACGTGACAACCCGTGAAGCAGTGCAATTTGTCCAGCAAACATCCAGCAATATCGCGGCAACTATAACGCCTCAGCATCTGCTATATAATCGTAATGCGCTACTAGTTGGCGGGATCAAACCACATTATTATTGCCTGCCGATACTTAAACGAGAAACCCATCGAGAAGCTTTAGTCAACGCGGCAACCAGTGGTAATCCCAAATTCTTTTTAGGCACTGACAGCGCGCCTCACTTTAGCCATTTAAAAGAAAATAGCTGTGGTTGCGCCGGTTGTTATTCTGCATATGCAGCGATTGAACTTTATGCTGAAGCTTTTGATAAAGCAGGAGCGCTGGATAAATTAGAAGGTTTTGCCAGTTTTTATGGCGCTGATTTTTATCAGCTACCACGAAATACACAGCGAATCACCCTGGAAAAAACAGCCTGGCAAGTACCTGACTATTACCCCGTAGCTGATAAAACGCGATTGGTACCTCTTAAAGCGGGAGAGACTTTACACTGGAAATTACAAGCCTGATTTTATTTAGCTTGATTCTAAAAATACATACTGATGTATACGGCTTAGCTTCTTATGACAAAGCATAAGAAGCTAAATCTGGCAGGGCATATCCAGGATCGTTATTCCAAATCTTCATATAAGTCCGCACCCAAATCTTCTCCGTCCATGCCTTCAAAATCATATGATTTTGCCGCACCGTCATTGATTAAATAATCTCTGCGCTGCATATAGGCAGAACGGAAAAAGATATACCGATCTACGGCCGCTTCCGAGGCCACGGCTTCCGCTCCCAAAAAGTCAGCTCTGACATCAATAACTTCTACACTGCGCAATCCGGCAGATAGTCCCCAGGACAAAGCTGAACTACCAAAAAAACCGGTATAGCTAAGAGGGTGTACTGCGGCATCCCCCACGTAGCCACCGACACCTCTAACTGAACTAGGCCCCAGAACAGGAATAACTAAATAAGGCCCTCTAGGCACACCCCATACAGCCAGTGTTTGCGCGAAGTCTTCTTCATGTTTGGGTAAATCAATCATCGTTGCAACATCGATAAATCCTGCAATACCAACGGTACTATTGACTAAGAATCGTGCAGCATCCATACCACCCTGCTTAGGTTTAGCCTGTAAAAAATCGTTAATACTGACTCCGATATCTTTTAAATTAGAAAAGAAGTTAGTGACACCCGTATCTGCAAACGCAGGCATTATCCATTGATAACCCTTGGCAGTTGGCTTTAAAGCATATTTATCTACTTGATCATTGAAAGCCAAAATATCCCGATTCATCCCTTCCCAGGGATCAGCTGGATCTGGATGAGCCACGGTAGTCGAGCAGGCTTGTAACATTAACAGAAGAATTCCCCCAAGAATCAAGCGATATTTATTCATTTTATTTATCATTACTTATTTAAATACTAGCTAAAAAGTTTATACGTACCGAAACTTCGCGTAACATAGCATACATTTTACCCAGCATTTTAATATTTAGCACTATGCAATCAGTTGAACATCCATTAAATGAGCGATTCAGGGGATATTTACCTGTGATTGTGGACATAGAAACAGCAGGGTTTGATGCAAAAAAAAATCCATTATTAGAAATCGCTGCGGTGATTGTTGAATATGATCAAAATAAAAAATTGCATATTACTGAAAGTTATTCTGCACATATTATTCCGTTTGAAAATTCGACTTTAGACCCATCCGCTTTAAAATTTACCGGCATTGATCCATACCACCCTTTTCGCATGGCAGTCAGCGAAAAAGATGCATTACATAAATTATTTCTGCCTATTAAACATGCAGTCAAACGCAATCTATGCACGCGCGCCATTTTAGTCGGACATAATCCTAATTTTGATATTAACTTTTTAAACGCGGCCATTAACCGCACGAAAATAAAACGCAGCCCTTTTCATCCGTTTAGCACCTTTGATACAGCTACCCTGGGTGGTTTAATGTATAAACAGACAGTACTGGCTAAAATTGGCAAGGAAGCAGGTATGGAATGGGATAATGTGCAGGCCCATTCGGCACTATATGATGCTAGGCAAACAGCTGAAATTTTTTGCAAGATTGTTAACCGCTGGAAGCAGCTAGAAAGTCTGGACACAGAGGAGTAGGCTAAAACCAACACCCCCGTTAAAATCAGAAAACTTCGCTGTTAGCTAAAAATATTAGCTACCTATAATATTTTGGTTTTTATTATTGCATTGATATGCTTAGCCCCCACCAAAGCTAGAACAAAAAAAACACCCGGGGTAATAATTGCCGCAGCAACTGAAGCAGAAAGTTTTAACTTCTGCTGTCGACTGCTGAGTACACTATTACTGTGTTTATTTTCCACAGGATAGCGAATCGCACCACATGAATGGCAGAGAGGATATTCTTTTTTTTCTATTGATCCACAAAATGAACATTCTGGCATGTAACGCACCATAATTTTATTCGGGTAAGCAATAGTAACAGAAAAATGCCAGGCGACACATTGTAAATATCACCGCCTATAACATCTCTAAAATAAGAATTCGAGAACTTAATTTCTGCTTATAGAAGATAATGCGTTGCCAGGCCCAGAAAACTCATGAAGCCAACCACATCAGTTACCGTGGTTAAAACAACCGCGCCCGACAACGCTGGATCGATGCCCAGACGATGTAGTGTTAACGGAATGGCAATACCTGCCGCCGCAGCGGCAATTAAATTAATCACAATTGCCGCTGCGATAACTAAACTGATCCCTACATCCTGAAACCATAACCACGCAATACCAGCGACCACAGCAGACCAAATCAATCCATTAATCATACCGATCAGCACTTCTTTACGTGCCAACCATCTCATATTACCATTGCTTATCTGATTTAAGGCCAGGCCTCTGATAGTCAACGTCAGGGTTTGACTTCCCGCGATTCCTCCCATACTAGCAACGACCGGCATTAATACTGCTAACGCTACTATCTTTTCCACCGTCTCGGCATACATGCCAATCACCCAGGCTGCTAAAAAAGCAGTAATTAAATTGAAAAACAACCAAATGGTTCGTTGTTTAGCACTTTTAATAACAGGGGCGAATAAATCAGCTTCTTCATCTAAACCAGCGCTACTCATCAAGGCATGGTCCGCTTCGGAACGCAAAATATGTATCACATCATCCATGGTGATCCGACCTAGTAAATGGTTATTGTCATCAACAACTGCCGCTGAAACGAAATTGGATTGTTCAAAAAACAAGGCAATATCATGTTCACTAGTTCCCGATGGAATAGCCTGGTGTTGAATACTCATCAGTTCTTGTACGAGAGTATCCTCATTATGAGTCAACACTTTATTTAATAATAATTTTCCTTGATAAATCCCTTCTCGATCAATAACCATTAAGCCATCAGTATAATCAGGCAAGTCTTCATGAATATGCAGATAACGAAGCACCGTTGCCAGAGTAACATCACTTCTGACGGTAATCACATCAGGGCTCATTAAACGCCCTGCTGTGCCATCATCAAAAGACAGGCTAGTTTCCAGATGTTCAAGTATTTCAGCAGAAAGACTATCTTCAATCGTTTGTCGTACTGGCTCTGGAAGTTCTTCAATCATATCGGCTAGATCGTTGACCTCCATCCGCTCTGCTGCGGCAACTAGCTCTTCAGCAGGCATTTCTATAATCAGTGCATTACGCACTTCATCATGCAGAAATGTTAATGTTTCGGATCCCAAAGACTCGGGGATCAATGCCCATAATTGTTTACGCTCATTAGGTGGCATCGCTTCGAGAATATCCGCGATTTGCCCGGGGAGAGCGCTACTTAATATTAACTGTAATTGGTCAACATCCTGCTGCTCTAGCAAGCTAAAAACTTGATCCAGAGAAAGTTCATTTATTTCAATCTGTATATTTTCCAGCTCTGTCATTTATTACGATGTTCCTGTTATTTGTATAGAAAAAGAGTGTGGGAGACTAGCAAGAAATAAAAAAGCCACACCACCATATGTGGACTTTTATGCAATAAACTTCGTTAGACTAGCCAGTTTTGAGTTATCTACACTCCTTTTATTTGGCCAACCAAAAATATACGCTGCAAATCACTGCGTTCTAAGCTTCTTTTGAAAGACAAGCTTATACCTATGGTTCACAGACTAAGAGCATTTTTCGCTGAATAATTAGCGAAGCATTATTGTACGACAATAACTGTGAACTATGGCAAGATACTATGGCAAGTTATCTAGGCGATTAGCCTAAGCATGTGAACTTTTGATACTTTTAGCTATCAACATCACTTTTTGACAGTCTTTTTTCTTATCAGGTAAATTATGTTTGAAAATTATATGCCACAACATCTGGATTTTGTGACTTTAAAATGGCTGGGCATTTTTTTTGTATTTCACAATCGGCTATGTTTTCCGGGCTAAACCTGGCTTTCTTTTCTTTAAGCCGCTTACAGCTAGAAGTGGAAGTCAGTCAAGGCAATAAAGCAGCCGTAAAAATCCTCAAAATGCGTCAGGACTCCAACTTCTTACTGACTACTATTTTATGGGGTAATGTCGGTATTAATGTCTTGTTAACTTTATTATCAAATTCATTATTAACCGGTATCAGCGCGTTTATTTTTTCAACCGTAGTGATCACCTTTGCCGGCGAAATCATCCCGCAAGCCTATTTTTCACGTAATGCGTTGCGCATGGCCGCGATGCTCGCACCGGTATTAAGGTTTTATCAATTACTGTTTTACCCAGTTGCCAAACTATCCTCTGTAATGCTGGATTTATGGCTGGGTAAAGAAGGTATTGATTATTTACGTGAGAAAGAGTTACGCTCCTTCATTACTAAACATATAGAGGCAGAAGAGGCTGATGTCGATCATATCGAAGGGGTAGGTGCGCTTAATTTTTTAGCGATAGATGATATAAGCGTAACCAATGAAGGCGAGCAAATTAATCCTAAATCAATTATCAAGTTACCTGTATCGCTTGATTTACCAATCATACCTAATATTGAACGCAACGCTAATGACCCTTTTTTACGGCAAGTTCATGCTTCGGGGCATAACTGGGTCGTGTTAACCGATATGGATGGCGAACCACGCCTGATTATCGATGCCGATGGGTTCTTGCGTTCGGCTATTTTCGATGTAGAACACCCTTTTGACCCCTATCATTATTGTCATAGACCTTTGATTGTACGTGATATGTTAACGCCAATGGGTGATATTATTCCTTATTTAAAAGGCCCTGCGTCACTTGACCGACATAATGATGGCGAAATTGAACATGATGTTGTACTGATCTGGGGAGAGGAAAAACGCATTATTACCGGGGCAGATATTTTAGGTCGTTTATTCAAAGGGATCGGGCATAAAGACTCAACTGACAGCAGGAGTATTAGTACTCATAAAAATAATGAAATAAGCTCTTAGGAACGAGAATTCAATAATGCCCAAGTCTGACTTGTCTTTTGACTTCACAGCCGCGCTAGAAAACCAGTTGCGTAGCCTGCTATGCGCCTGTTTTCCTAACACGCCTGTGAAGCCAAAATCCTGCGCCATACTTTCGGGTGTTATTAACACCCTCGTTCCTTAGGATACTTGATTAACGCTCTTTCTCTGACAACAAGATAGCCATTTAAAATGACTTCACCCAGAAAAATTTATCTCATTTATTCGCCTTGCGTAGCTGAGCAAATATCCGGCATTAGATCTCATCCTCTGATAATAGAGCAAGGATTTAATATTCGTCCGGTAAAACTAGCGGATTTATCGGCGTTGCACATTAAAGAGACGTTGAATCATGCATTATTATGGATAGAACAAAAAGATTACCCAAAAGGTAACCATTCAGCTCATTTTTTTGACTTTCATCATGGATCGGTTTTTAGCCCTTCTTCCTGACAAAACTAGCGCGCAGGCGTAAACCTCGCAAACACGCGCTTTTTCTCAGCTGATAACTATGGTGA